>Ga0335073_10000021_pt1 | contig 240209 bp, 200 predicted proteins | sample Lox_Sample_22_FD_207093 | JGI IMG/M metagenome (GOLD analysis project Ga0335073, IMG submission 207093) | Soil microbial communities from Loxahatchee National Wildlife Refuge, Florida, United States - Lox_Sample_2.2 | ecosystem: Environmental > Terrestrial > Soil > Wetlands | place: USA... | reverse complement strand
GCTAGCCGCAATTTCATTGGGATGCAAGCAGCTGGAAACTCACCCTAGAGCTGGTACAAAAAAGCCAGTCCGATCATCTGATGTACACTCTCTCACTCGCGCTGGTACAAAAAGTCGGTCCGGTCACTCCAGGTGAATTCTCTCTCACTTCCCCTGGTACAAAAATCCCCGGTCACGTCAAAACGACTGCTCGAGCTGACCCAAACGGTTGACACTGCATCGGCCCCCTCTAAACTGATATGCGTCTTTATAGGTGACCCGCCATCCGGCAAAGAAATGTTCCGTCCTTAGAATATATTTCGATAACCAGATGGTCCGTCAGCGGAACTCCTCTTGAGTCGACCTTCAACGTAAGTGTCGATATCGGGGAGGCGGGTTCGGACTCGGAGAGCGCAGAGATTGGGGGTTGAACTTCCTTGATGAAAATGATTTTTGCCGGGCGTTCCTTGAATCCTACTTTCCACCAAGCTTTGAACGTTAGTCCCGCTATAAATGCTTCGGAATCTGCCTCCGCGGCCGGTATCGGTGGAAAAGTCGAACAATCCGAAAGCGAAGAATCAATGTCTATGAAGAGAGTATCGGGAAATACGGTCACTGCCTCACCCTGTCGATGGAAGGTGCGCCCAGCCGCAGTCTCTGCCGCCTGCAACCCCTCGAAAAAATCATCTGACCTGATGAAAGAAGCGAAGGCAGCGCAACGATTTCCTTTACGATACATGACATGATCAACCGTGACGACACGACTGTAGGCCGCATTTCTTGCTTGTCCCGCAGTCGAGTTGGTCGGCAGAATCCATATAATTTGACAGACCACAAGAAGCCACTTGGCCGTGCGGTGCGGGCCATAAATCACCTTCTTATTGAATCGACTGTCCAAAAATAGATGGGCCATACTCTAAGGAAATCTGAATGACGGAGTTAATCGCAGCCATATAGTTCGCAAAGTCAGCCGACGCTCCTGGGTCTCCGCTATTGGGACTCCAATCGGGCAGGTTGTTGTTCTGAAAGTATGACGGGTCTACCCACGTTCCACCCAAATTACTGCACTGACCAGGACTTCCCGAATCTGGGTCGTCAGCCGAATCATAGCTGCCGTCGTCCCACACGCATTCCATACCGGTTGGATCAATGTTGCTGAGTGGATTGTTCCGTACGTAGCTATACATGTTCCAACTCTGGGGATTCGTCGGGTCGGCTCCCGCATTCGCGGGGTCTGGCGACATGAAGCGCATTTCAAAGGAAGAGTAAAAGCGGGCGCTGGAATTGTAAAGGTTCGATTCGGTCGCCGGGTCAAGCTCTTTGCCCGTGAACTTATAGTTTGTCGAACAAGTATCCACAATCGGGTTTCTTTGCGTCCCAAACGGAAAGTAATCGCTATCGAAGCAGAGCGTCCCCGTATCCTGCCCCGCCGGCACTTCGACAATCGCACGCGTTGTGCCGACCTGGTCGTTTAAGTAGTAGAACGCATCATTTGATGCATCCCGACGAGCAACGCGCTGCCCGTCGAAATAGATGTATTCATCGAAATTGCCATTGGTCACGCTTCCTGTCCCGTCCGTCTCATCCAAGAGCGCCTGCTGTCGCCAACGGCCAAATGACATGCCCGCGTGAGCGGAAAACGCACGCGTGAGAGTTGCTCGCGGACCGTCTCATGCGATTCGCCGTAAACCTTCCTCCCTATAACGATTCCAAAGCGGGACAGCAATGCGGTCAGACGTTTTGAGATGGTCGGGAGTCTATTCGGACCCTGAAAGCAGGCGTAACTTTCCATTTCTCCCAATTATACTTCGACGGGATGCTTCTAGCGCTCGTGAGTCGCGGGAGGACCGGCATGAGACGCCTGGTTTTTTCAGTAATCCACTCGGTATCCATTACGGTGCTGGCCCTCGGGGTTTCGAGCGTTTTGTGCGGGTGTAAGCATCGGGAGAATTCGGGTTCTCCGATTCTCAGTCAGGCTCGAGAGTCCGATCGAGATTCTACCGTTGAGGGAGCCGAACTCGACCGCCGGCTAACTGATACTTACCTTCGGCATGACTCGACCGCACTGGCAGACCTCGTTGCGCCTGATTATTATGGGACTGGCGAGGGCTTCGAGTGGGACTTTGCCGCATTGCAACGTGAGTTCCCCAAGATTCATCTCTCCGAATTGCATCTCGAGCGGCAGCGCGTGAAGCGCTTGGCGCCCCATCTCGTTCTCGTAAACGATTTCGTTACGATGCGTGAAATCTACGGAGACCAGGACATCTCCGGCCGCTATTGGAGCTCCGACATTTGGGTTCAGCGCAACGGACGATGGTTGCTATTGGTCGAGCAAGAAGTTCCCCTGAAGTGACAATCCGTGTTCGAGACCTGTCCTTTGCGTGTTTATCTGTAACTTTTGCGAGATTTCCACACCAGAAACTGGCGAAAGGTCCTACCCGTCGGCTTCTGAGTCTTGGCCACGAAGATTGAGATCTTCGGCGACGAAGCGCTTCCCTGGCCGGCTCTTCAGTAGGATAAGCACGGTCAGAGAATCGGCGATATCACTCTTGATCACGCGATACGGAGGTTCGATTCCACTCTGGAGAACGCGGCTCGTGAAGCGCGCGAGCGCCTGGACAGCCGGGCTTTCGTGACCGGTCGAGACCGTCCTTCACTTGCCGGTTCTGAGCCGTCGCCGTGGATCAAACGCCTCACCACCTCGAATCTTACCCCGCATGATTGGACCGGACCGATGGCACAACGACGCCTCCGGCAAGTCGCGGATCGTAATGGCCGCCATGCCCGGCGCACCCTGGCGCGCCTCGACACGAATGCTGTGCGGGCCGCGATCGGAATCCGCTGGCACAACTCGTTCTCTCTCGTTCTCCCCTTGCGCCTCGGATGCCGATGATCATTGAGGTGTGGCGCCCATCGCCTGAAGAAGTTCGTCGTGCGCCTGGATATAGCCGAGCTGAGATTGAAGAAGCAGGGTCTTGGCATCGAACTCCTGGGCCACGGCGGCGTCTACCTGGGACGGAAGCGCTTCGCCTTTTTGCAGCTCTTGCGTGGTAACCCGGGCCGATTCGGTTCGCAACGTCAGGATCTGTTGCGACACGTTGACCATTTCCCGCGTTCGGTCCAATTTATTCCAGGCGGTTTCCACCTGGAGTTGCACGTCATCCGAAATCCGGGTCAGGTTCTCCCTGGCCTGTGCGAGTTCGGCTTCACTCTCGCCCACTCCCGCGCGCCTTCGTCCTCCGTCGAACAGGTCATAGCTGAGCTGGACACCGAAAGTCCCAAAATTGCGGGCGAGAAAAGGAACATCGCTTTGATAGTTGTAACGGGCAAAAGCCGTTACATCCGGAATGTAATCCGCCTTCGACAACCGCACAGCGGCCGACGCCTTGTCCACCTCGGCTCGGGCGGCGATGATTTCCGGGTGCGACGCGAGAGCCGTTTTGACGCAATCTTCTCGCGCGCAGGTTTGCAGAACTTCTGGGACGCTGGCGTCGAGTTCGAGCTGAGTCGTTACAGGCAGGCCTATCGCATCATCGAGTTGCATCGTCAGATCGGAAAGCTGCAACTCCGTTGTGAGCATGTCCTGCTTGGATTCGAGAGTTTGCGCCTGGCTCTCGATCAGTTGTTCATCGAGCGTGCTGCCATATTTCACTTGCTGCACGCGCTCGCTTTCCAGTTCCTGAGAAGCCTTGATTTTGGCTTCGACGGCGCGTTGATGAAGCTGCGCAACCAGGAGCTGGTAATAAATCTGATGAACCTTTAGCGCAATCTCGTTCACCGTCTCTTGCTCATTCGCCCGGGTGGCCTTCAGATCCTCGCGCGCGATTTCATTGGATGGATTGACTCGGGTAAGAATCTGGGTCAGCGGCTCCGATAGCGTTGTGCCGCTGATGACAAACGTCTTGCCGCCTTGACTGAGAGTCGCCGGCTGCGCTGGGATCGGGGTTCCCGCCACCGTACCCAGACCGCCCGCCGGAATTTGAATGAACTGCGTGTCTGTGACCGTGAAAACGCGGCTGTCGTTTGTGATGCTCGGGAAATACGCGCTCCGGGCGGCCTCCTTCGCGTGCTGCTTTTCTTGCACCTGGAATTCGGCGATGCGGACCATGTGATTGTGTTTCAGGGCCAGCTGCACTGCCTCGGGTAGCGTGATATGTTGCGGCGCCGCGCCGGGGGTTTGCGCTCTGGCGGAAATAGCGAAACCTGACAAACACAGGAAGATGCCCAGAGCCGTCCTGCTGAAATTCATCGCTTCTCTCCCCCCGCCGCAGCCGGTTGTTGGATCGTGCTCAGGTCGCCATAGTCCAGCGGCGGCCTGCGCAACAACGCCACCAGGATCAACGCCAGTGCGCAGCACCAGGCGATGAATAGGAATCCGTCGTTGATGCTCAAAGCGTAGGCCTGAAGGCGCAATCGGTCCCCAAGCAAATCGGCCGCGCGCGCCCCCGCGGCTGCCAAACCCGAAGATTTCGCGTAGAGCCCCGCCGTCATGTCGCGAAAGTTCAGATCGGTGACCCAATTTCCGGCGCTGACGTGCAGCCCCAGGAGGTTCGAGTGCAGCTTTTCGCGATCGGCAAGGAAGTGGCCCATATAAATGGCGCCTGCCGTCCCGCCGAACAAGCGCACCGTGTGAAAGAAAGCCGAGAACGTCAGGATCCACTCCGGCTTGGCCAATCCGCCGCTAAAGATGGCTTGCAAAACGATGCACCCGACCAGGCCGATGAATGCGAATGCTTGGCCGATGCCGACGAGCAACTCCGTGCGGTAAAAATTCTGCGCCGACCACGCGGTCGTGTAATGCGAATTGATCCAAGCGGCAAATGCCGTGCAGGTCAGCCCGATCGCAAACAGCATCCGCGGATCGAATTTGCGCACCAACAAAAAGCCGGCGGCAAACGCGACGGGCAGAAGGGGAAGCGCGCTCCAGATAATCGCCGGCCCGATCTGGTCCGCTTCGAAACCTCGGATCGACAGCGCCCCCGGAATCAAGATGATGGTCGTGCACAGCGTGAGCCGGAACCAGAAGAGCAGGCACCCCAATAGCACGGTGTTCCATCGGAGCAAATAAGGCAGCGCCACCAGAGGATTGGGACCGCAAAGCCTGCGCACCAGCGAGGCCAGCAGCAAGAACGTCCCGGACCAAAACAAAGCGTTGAAGACGCCGGAGCGCCACCAGTCGAGCCGCTCGCCTTGCTGGAGTGCGACAAAAATCAGTGCCACGCCGAAACTCAGATATAGAAATCCCGCGAAGCTGGGTGCGTGGGCGCCCTTTTTCCGCGGAGGCATTGCCGGGATGCCCAGATAAATACAAAGGAACATCACCGGCGCGATCACCGCGGAGTTCCAGAACATCCAGTGCCAGGACAGATGATCTCTGTACCAGCCATAAAGGGAGGGCGCGATATTCACCGCTCCATCCACAAAAGTGGCGTAGAGGGCGATGGTATACGGAAGGTAACGGATCGGAATGTTGCGGAGCGCGAACGTCAGCGTCAGGGGATAAAAAGTCCCTGAAGTAAGTCCCGCGATAATCAAGGCGAAGACCAACAAGCCGTACCCGTGGATGAACGGAAGAAAAAAGCAAGCGAGTGTGAAGACGCCGGCGGAATACAGCAGCGTACGCCGCGCCCCCAGCATCCCGCCCACATAGACGCTGAATGGCCCAATGAACATCAGCGCGCCGTTGTAGGCGCTGTCGAGCCATGCGCCGGCGTCGTAACTGATCCCGATATGCCCTCTCAGGTCCGCAAGGCCGAGACCAAGCATTCGGCTGGTCAGCGTGACCAGCCCGGCCCCTATCACCACTCCCAGAATCCCGATCAGCGGCCGCTCGGAGACCTGCGCGGGCATAGCCGAGGCAGCGGCACGGGCAACGTCTAGGTCGGACGGGCGACCGGCGATGGTGGAGGCGCTCATACGTTTTCGGCTACCGTCCCGTTCGGACGGTGGCGGTGACAGAAAGGCCGGGGCGCAGGCTGTCGGCAAAGGCCGAATCCTCGAGCCCGATCTTCACAGGAATCCTTTGAACGACCTTCGTGAAGTTGCCGGTCGCGTTGTCAGGCGGGAGGAGAGCGAATTGCGAGCCGCTCGCCGGCGCAATCTCCAGCACTTTGCCGCGGACCACCCGGCCGGGAAATTCATCGATGCGGATTTCCGCGGGGTCGCCGACTTTCATGTTCGTAAGCTGAGTCTCCCGGTAATTCGCCTGCACCCATTTGATTAGCGGGACGAATGAGACCACCTGAGTTCCCGGCGATACCAACTGCCCGGGGTGGACCTGCAATTGCCCCACCGTGCCATCCCCCGGCGCGTAGATTTTTGTGTACCCCAGGTCCACTTGCGCGACCGTTAGTCCAGCCTCTTTGACGTGGAGATCGGCCACAAGCTGCGCCTCCTGCGATTCCAACACCGACTTGGCCCTTCGTTCAGCCTCGACCTCTACCTCGCTGCTGCGCAGGAGAGAGTTTGCTTGATCCAGATCCGCCTTCCGGCTCGCCAGTTGCGCCGACGCCCGCTCCTGTTCGTCGACCGCTTGTTCCACACTTTGCTGCGTGGTCGAGCGAGTCTCGATGAGGCCCTCTTGCCGCTTGCGTTCGTCCACCGTGCGCACCACATCCGCTTGGGCGGCCTCAATCCCCGCCTGCGCGGCGATCACTTGAGCTTTGGCTTGGTTAACGCCCGCAAGCGCCCGATCGATTCGCGCGTCCTGCAGCTGTCTCTGGCGGTAGTTATCTTCGATGGCCGCTTTTGCCGCTTCAACAGCCGCGCTGGCTTGGGCGACTTGGGCCTTGTAGTCGTCATCGTCCAGTTGCACGAGCATCTCGCCTGATTTCACCTGCTGATAGTCCGAGATCTTGACGGCCCGGACGATGCCGGCCACTTTCGTGCTGAGAGGCGTAATATCCCCGTGAACGTAGGCGTCATCCGTGATCTGGTCGACCCGGCCGCCCTCCCATCCGTTCCAATTCCAGGTAATCGTGACGATCACTGCTGCCGCAAGTATCAGGATGACCAACGGCGTTGCGAGCTTTCGCCACTTCGATTTCGATTCCGGTTGCTCCGGGGCGTGTCCGGTCGCCTCATTTCCTGCCGGACCCGGCGTGTTCGCGGCCATTTCTAACGCACCTCACCTTCTCCACTCATCCCTTGGGAAAATGCACTTGCATCGCCACGAAGACCCTCGTCCAACTTCATGAAAATCAAAGCAGTTATTCACCGCGCCACCGAAAACGTCGTCACTATGTCCCCAACTGCGCATATGTTGACACCTTGCCCGCGCCCATCGCGCTGCGGATTTCCCGGCTAATGCCGCCAAAAGTGGTCTTGTGGATAACCCAAATTTGCCGGTGTATGATTCCGGCCATGGCTTCCCTGGGACGGAATTTCGAGCCCTTTGATATCCACCTCCTCGTCGATTCAATCCCGGCGCTGATTCACACCGCTAGGCCTGACGGTTACCTCGATTACTTCAACAAACCTTGGCTGGAATACCTGGGAGTGACCCTGGACCAGGTCAGCGGCTGGAATTGGCAGAATTTCATTCATCCCCAGGACGTTGAGGGGATCGTGGCGGAGTGGCTCGCTTGCCTTGCGTCCGGAGAACTCTTCGAATTCGAAACGCGAGTCCGCCGTGCGGATGGCAAATACCGCTGGATGCTCCATCGCAAAATCCCGCTCCGCGACGCGCGAGGGAAAATCGTCAAGTGGTATGGGTCGAGTTTGGATATTGAGGAACGGAAGTCGGCGGAGGAACAGGTCCGCAAAAACGCTCAGGCGCTGCAAAGAAGCGAGTTTTATCTCGCGGAGGGACAGCGGCTGGCCCACATGGGAAGCTGGGCCTTCGACCCCGACGGTTTCTACTACTGGTCTCCGGAATTATTCCGGATGCACGGACTCGATCCCGCCAGCAATCCGCCGAGTGTTCGGGAATACCTCGATTGCGTCCACCCAGACGATCGCGAATCCATGGCGGAGCTGGTCAAGCGGCTCGAGGGTGAAGCCAAAGCCTTTGACGCCATCAATCGCATTGTGCGGCCCGACGGCGAGGTCCGCTACATTCGATGCGTCGGCGTTCCTTTCGACGACTGCCAGAACCTCAAGAAGTACGTCGGCAGCGCCATAGACGTCACCGAACACGAGCTTCTGACCCAGGCGCTCCGGCGGCGCGAAGCGGACCTGGCGGAAGCGCAGCGGCTCAGCCAGACCGGCAGTTGGGCCTGGAGTCCAGACCTGGATATCAGGTACTGGTCGGAGGAATGCTGCCGTGTTCTGGGCTTTGACCCACAGGACGGTCTGCCCCGGTCTGAAGAATTTTTTCGGCGAATCCATCCCGACGACCAGCCCCTCTTCGAGGAACTAATCCAGGCGGCTGTCCGCGAAAAGACGGAGTGGGAGGCGGACTACCGCATCGTGCATCCGAATGGCCATGTCAGGGACATTCATGTTGTAGGTCATCCCGTCATCAGCACGACCGGCGATCTCGTTGAATTTGTGGGCACCGTAATCGACGTCACCGAGCGCAAACGGGCGGAGGAGGAACGGCGCAGAAGCGAAAGGGAGCTACGCCAGATTCTGGAACTGGCCCCTCAACATATCGCGGTATACGGCCCTCACCGCGAACGCATTTACGCCAACCGCGTTCTGCTCGATTACCTCGGATTCAGTCTCGATGACTGGTGCCAATCCGCAGGCGGCCGCGGCGGCTTCATTCATCCTGATGACAACGAGCGCAGCGACTTCATTTTTGATCGGGCTCTCGCTCGTTCCTCCGCGGACGAGTTGGAGGTAAGACTTCGAAGGCATGATGGAAATTATCGCTGGTTCTTGGCCCGCTTCAACCCATTGCGCGACGAACAAGGACTCATTACGCGTTGGTTCGTTACCGCAACGGACATTGAGGACCGAAAGCAGGCGGAAGCCAGGCTGCTCGGCGAAAACGTCGCTCTGCGTGAAGAAATCGACCAGGCCTCGATGTTCGAGGAAATTGTCGGAGCCTCCCCGGCCTTGCAGGCCGTGCTCTCGAATATCTCCAAGGTCGCCCGAAGTGATTCCACGGTCCTCATCATGGGCGAGACGGGAACCGGCAAAGAGCTTGTGGCGCGCGCCATCCACCGTCGTTCGGATCGCTCCTCGCGCGCCTTCGTCAGCGTCAACTGCGCGGCCATTCCCCGCGACCTCATCGCTTCCGAGTTGTTCGGGCATGAGAAGGGGGCCTTCACCGGCGCCACTCAACAGCGCTTGGGCCGGTTTGAACTGGCAAGCGGAGGCACGCTCTTCCTCGACGAAGTCGGCGATCTTCCCGCCGAAACTCAGATTGCCCTGCTTCGTGTCTTGCAAGAGCAGGAATTTGAGCGTGTCGGCGGCACTCGTCCCATCAGTACCGACGTCCGTGTAATCGCCGCCACCAACCGCGACTTGCAAGCCGCCATCCGCGCCGGATCCTTCCGCAGCGATCTCTTCTACCGCCTGAATGTTTTTCCGATTGAGATTCCTCCCCTTCGGGATCGAAAAGAAGACATCCCTCTGCTGGTCGAATACTTTGTCGACCGCTTCGCCCGAAAAGCCGGTAAGAAGATTACAACCGTCGAGAAGAAGACTCTTCAATTGCTTGCGTCATACCCCTGGCCCGGCAACATTCGCGAACTCCAGAACATCGTCGAGCGATCCCTCATACTGTGCGAGTCCGAGAACTTCTCGGTGGATAAAAGCTGGCTGTCTCAAAAATCGCCGGAGCGGACGGAAGCGGGCGACCCTTATCTCGCGGACAAGCTCGCGGCTCAAGAAAAGGAAATCATCGAAGCCGCTCTCCGGGAATGCAAAGGACGCGTATTCGGACCATCGGGAGCCGCCACGAAGCTCGGGATTGCGCGGTCCACTTTGGAGTCCAGGATTCGGACGCTCCGAATTGACAAGAATCGCTTCAGGGCTTAGCTGGGAATACCGGTCACGTTTGTCCGGTAATCGGCCGGAAGAAAAATGCCGGGAACAAGGGACCACCTGCGCCGCTTTCCCCGCAAGGCCGCCCGGCGTTTCGGGACTGGATCCAACATCTTGTTGACCAGAAATATCTCTTCAAATCGTTCTGCCCGAAGATTCACCAATTGTCGAACAAACGGTCAATCAAAACCCATCTTAAGTCCGTGCTTCCAGCAAGTTAACTTTGGATGACGAATTGCTTCCCTCTTCGTGAATCGCAAGCGGCAACGCCTCAATCGGGCGGCATTTGGTGTATCCACCGGCCGGGCCTCCTGCTCGTGGTGAAGCAAACGTCGGAGATTTGCCTTTGGCCGATTGGGGCCAGGGCCAACCGAGCTTGACCGATGTAATGATCGGGACGAGGCCTCTTGCGATGGAAAACGCAACACTGCGGCATTCGAACGCTTGGTAAACGCTCGCCCCGGAAAGCCGGGGCTAGCCGGGTTCATTTTTCCGCGCAAGCGATGGGTTGCGCCGGGAGGCAGGCTCGCGCTGATCCGCGGAACTCGCTTCTAGCGCAGGAAGCCTAAATGCTCAAAATCGACAGGTCAGCGAACGGTCGAATCGTTTTCACCCTCTCTGGACGGATCGAGGGAGGGGAGATCGAGCAGTTGCGCCAACTTCTCGGCTCGGAGCCGCCCGGAGAACACTTGGTTTTGAATATGAGGGATTTGACCCTCGTCAACCAAGAGGCGGTGAAGTTTCTCGCCGGATGCGAAAGCGACGGGGTCACGCTCGAGAATTGCCCTGCCTATATCCGGGAGTGGATCGATCGAGCGCGAAGCGATGGCAATCGCAGCCGAAAGCGGTGAAACATTTCGTATTTCCACGGCTCAAAACGAGCCGGAAGAAATGGGCAGGTTCGCGCGGGGAGCGCGTGGCTCAGAGATGAAATCTGTTGTCGCCGTCCGCTTGTCGAACGATTAAAGGAGGTCCTGTTATGGGATCACACAGCTTCGTTTTCGACGCTGTCCGCGACGAAGCGGATATTTCCGGACGCGAGTTGGTGGTCGCGGGGGAGGTCGGCCCGCTGACCCCCAATGAGACTCGATTCCTGGGAATCATTGGCGAGAGCTCGGCGTTGAAAAGAGTGTTGCGAATCGTCAAGCAGGTCGCGCCCGGCAATTCCACGGTGCTTTTGCTCGGCGAGACGGGCACGGGCAAGGAGATCATCGCTCGCGCGATCCATCATTGCAGCAGTCGAAGGGACCAGGCCTTTGTAAAGGTCAACTGCGCCGCGATTCCCAGCGGCCTGCTCGAAAGCGAACTCTTCGGGCACGAGCGCGGCGCTTTCACCGGAGCCGTCGCGCAGAAGATTGGACGCCTCGAGCTTGCCGATCAAGGCTCTTTATTCCTGGACGAAATTGGCGATATTTCGCTCGAACTTCAGCCAAAGCTGCTGCGCGTGCTGCAGGAATGGGAATTTGAAAGGCTGGGCGGCACTCGAACAAAGAAAGTGGACGTACGCGTCGTTGCCGCGACGCATCGTGATCTCGAAGGGATGATTCTCGAAAAAGAGTTCCGGCGAGACCTGTACTATCGCTTGAATGTTGTCCCGATATTTTTGCCGCCCCTGCGCGAACGTCCGGAGGATATTCCGCTGCTGGCGCTCCATTTTGCGCGGCGGTTCGCCCGAAGAATCGGACGAGCGATTGATACGATCCCGCCCGCCACCATGGATGACCTCCGGCGTTATCCGTGGCCCGGAAATATCCGCGAATTGGAGAACGTAATCGAACGCGCCGTGATTTTATCTTCCGGTCCCGTCTTGCGGGTTTCCCGGGAGGATTTGAGGACGCGCGTCGCGCCCGGCCACAGTGCGGAACTCGTCCAGACGCTGGAAGAGGTCGAGCGCAACCATATTCTGAAGACTCTGAAAGAGACTCGATGGACTCTCTCTGGACCTTGCGGCGCCGCCGCGCGACTGGGGCTGAACCGTTCCACCCTTTACTTCCGGATGAAGAAACTCGGCATCACCCGCAGCGTGGAAGCTAGCTTCGCCCAGGCAAAATGGGCCACGAACGACGCTTTCGATTGATCCGCGATCGCTCGGAGGCGGTGGCTCCCGAAGGGGCGTTCGAGACCGGCATAATTTGACGAAAGGGATGGGAAAAACGTCTGTGAGTCCGATGATCAAGAAAATTCTTTTCCCCGTGGATTTCACTCCCACGTGCGCGGCGATGGCCGGCTATGTGGGCAGAGCCGCCTCGATCTTCGGAGCCAAAGTGGCGCTGCTTCACGTGGCCGATCTCGCCAGCCACAGTGGATTCGAAGTCTTGGTCCGGCCCGCTCCCGAAATAGCCGAAGACCACCGCGCCCTGGCGCAGGAGCGGCTAAAGGGTTTCCTGCAAGGCGAGTTTCCGAACGTCGAATCGGAGCGATTTCTCGCCTTCGGCGAGGTAGCGGACGAGATCGTACGCACCGCCCATGCCGGTGAGTTTGATCTCATCATCATGCCCACGCATGCCGGCCGTTTCCGGCGCATGTTGCTCGGCTCCACCACCGCCAAAGTTCTGATTGACGCGGACTGCCCCGTCCTCACGAGCGAACACGCCGATGCAATCATCCCGAAACCGCTCGAAAGCCGGAAGTGGCTCTGCGCGATCAGCCTGAATGACGATTCCGAGCGAGTGCTTCGCGTGGCTGCGCGCGCGGCGGAAGCCAGCGGCGCGCGGCTCTCCGTGATTCACGCAATTCAAATTGGCAGCCTCGGCTTCTCGAAGGAACTCGGCCGGGATGAGGAATTGGATCTCCTCGAGGCGCGCGAAGCCCGCCGGCGCGCCGAACAGTTCCAGCGCGCGGCCGGATCGGATGCTCCCTTCCGGATCACCGCTGGTCCGTCCATCAAAGAAGCTTTGATCGAAGCGGCGGACCGGTCAGGCGCCGACATGCTCATCGTTGAGCGAAGGCGCCAGTTCGATCTTGCGTATCAAATTGTTCGCGATTCGCCCGTGACGGTCTTGAGCATCTAGCGATGACATCGCCGCCGGAGCCCGGAAAGCAGAGGCAGTTTGTATGAATGTCGAAGCTGAAAAGTTAGAATGGCTGAGCTGCACGACGGAAATTCCGCGCATCACGCGGAACGAAAGGCACGGAAATGGATAGCACCGGTGTAAAAAAACGCATCGTCATTCTCGGAGGTGGTTTCGCGGGCGTGGAAGCGGCGCGGTACCTTGACCGCACGGCCGCTAAACGCAAAGACATCGAGGTGACCCTCGTCAGCCGCGAAAACTTCACCGTGTTCACGCCGATGCTGCACGAAGTGGCCGCCGGCGAACTCGACCCCACTCATATCTGCAACCCGCTTCGCAAGCTGCTCCGCCGCGTGATCGTTCTCACCGCCGACGTCGACTCGGTCGACCTCTCTCAAAAGCGCGTCACCATCTCCTACACCACCAGCCTCATCCGCCGCGACCTCCCGTTCGATTACCTCGTCCTCGCTTTGGGCTCGGATACGAATTATTTCGGAATTCCGGGCGTCGCCGACCACGCGATCGGCATAAAAACTCTCGGCGACGCCGTCATCCTCCGCGCCGCCGTCATCGCTCTGCTCGAGGAGGCGAGCGTCGAACCCGATGACGCGCGCCGCAAAAAAATGCTGACTTTTGTCGTGGCGGGCGGAGGATTCGCCGGGGTCGAAACGATTGGCGCAATCAACGATCTCGCCCGCGAAAGTCTTCCGCACTACGGCCGGATCGATCCGGGCGAAGTGCGCGTCGTGTTGATTCACGGCGGCTCCGTCATTCTGCCGGAGCTTGGCGAGACGCTCGGGCGTTACGCGCAGAAAAAGCTTGGTGAGAGGCGTGTGGAAATCAAATTGAACACCAAAGTCACGGCCTACGAGAACGGCGCGGTTCGCTGCAGCGACGGCGACGTCATTCCCGCCGTGACTCTCGTCTGGGCCGCCGGCGTTTCCCCGAGCCCCACTCTGAAAACCACGCCTTTCGAATTGCAGAAGGGCCGCGTCGTTGTCGATCCCACGATGGAGGTTCCCGGCAATCCCGGAATTTGGGCGGCCGGCGATTGCGCTGCGATCGCCGATCCTGTCACCAAGCTGCCATACCCTCCCACGGCGCAGCACGCCCTCCGCGAAGGCCGCCTCATCGGCAAAAACGTCTGGTCGAAATTGAAGGGCGGGCGGCAGAAAGCGTTCGTCTACAAGGCGCCCGGACAGCTTGCCGCCATCGGCCGCCGCACCGGAGTGGCTCGCATGTTTGGGTTCAACGTCTCAGGGCTGGTCGGCTGGGTGATGTGGCGCTCCATCTACTTGATGAAACTCCCGCGCCTCGAAAAAAAGCTCCGCGTGGCCATCGAGTGGCTGCTCGACGTCGTCTTTGAGCGCGACATCAGCCAGTACCTCACTCTTCGCGACGTTCAATCCCTGAATCGCATGGTCGATCCACCCACGAAAGCGAATAGCGCCGGGAGATGAAACTCAAGGCTCGAGACGGTGACCGTAACATGACTCACGCCAGCGCCAGGCCGAGGGCGTCGAGTGGCGCCCGGATGCGATGGACTCTTCCGCTCGCCGCGATCCTTTGCTCGCTCCCGCTCCCCTTGTTCACGCTCTCTGCCCGCCAGGTGTCCTCGAGCTCCCAAAATGCCGAGCCCGACACGTTCTATCGCGAATACATCGGGCTCACCGACGGTGAGATCGCCTCCATCCGCGACGGCAAGGCTATCGCCAAAATCATCGACTCGCCCTCCCCGGATGAAGTCTTCGTCTTCGGCTCCGTCTACATCAATTCCACGCCGGAAAGTTACCTCAAGTACGCTTCGGATATCGATCAGCTCCGCAAACTCCCCGACTATCTCGCAATCCGCAAATTCAGCGATCCGCCGCAGCTCTCCGATCTCCAGGGTTTCACTCTCGATGACGACGACATCAAGCAATTGCAAGACTGTAGGCCCGGCAATTGCAAAGTCCAGCTTCCCGCCGAGTCGATGGACGAATTCCATAAGCAAGTGGACTGGTCCGCACCGGACGTCGCCGGCCAGGTGAACCGCATCGGCCAGCAAATGGCCCTCGAGGCTCTTCGCCAATACATCCAGGGCGGCAACCAAGCCCTCGGCACCTACCGCGATAAGAAACACCCCACGGCAGTCGCCGAGGCCTTCGCGTCCTTGCTGAGCCGCTCCAAGGCGCTCCCCGTGTATTTGCCAGAGCTGGACCGCTACCTGCTCGACTACCCTTCCGCGCCGTCAACCCAAATCCAGTCGCAGTTTTATTGGGAAAAGGTCAGTTTCGGCTTGAAGCCCACGCTTCGGATTGTGCAAGCCATCGTATTTCGTGGTGTGCCTCCCGCTCAGCCCGCCTACGCCGTCGCCGTCAAACAGCTTTATGCGAGCCACTATTTTGAAACCGCCCTCGATCTCACCGTATGCATCCCGGCGACGGACGTTCCGGGCCTGCACGGCTTCTATCTCGTCACGATAAAGGGCTCGCAACAGGCGGGTCTCACGGGATTCAAGGGCAGCATCGTGCGCAAGGTCGCCGTCGATAAGACCCGCTCCTCTCTCGAACGTGCGCTCGCGTCAATCAAGCAGAAACTGGAGAGCCAAACGCAGTAGTTCCGGGGATTCTAACTTTGTTACGAAGACGCATCTCAATTCCCGGTCACACCACATCCCTGCTCTCCATTTGAGTTCGCTTTTCACCTCCTTTTTCGCAATTATGTGACCCGCCCGCGACGCGCTCGTCATCTTCGCTTTCTCGATTCTCCTTGCCTCCCTTATCGATCCCGTCCTCCTGTTCTTGCAGCCGCACTCACTTCTCCCCGGAAGCCTCATGCCTGAGCTTGGAGACGAATCGAATCCGCGCCGGCCTTCTCCCCAAAATGTATGGGCCGGACATTCAAGGTAATGTTAGATTCTGGCTTTCGGCTTCCGCCCGCCTGGGCGAATTTCCTGGGCGTCTGCGCTACGACAAGGAGAGCCGTTTGCTGCCTCCATTGCCCGATTTCGGAGCTTGGCCCGCCCTCGACTGGGAACAGTGGAAAGACACAGCCGAGACCCTGCACATGTATATGCAGATTGTGGGGAAGACGCGCCTTGCTCTCACGCCGCTTCAGAACCACTGGTGGAATGTTCCGCTTTATGTGACGGCGCGGGGCCTCTCGACTTCGCCAATTCCTGCGCCGGACGGCAAGCTGCTCGACATCGAGTTCGACTTCCTTTCGCACGACGTCGTTTGCCGCACGAGCTTGGGTGACATACGCAAAATTGAGCTGAGCCCCAAACCCGTCGCCGCCTTCTTTCGCGAGTTTTCGAAAACTCTCTCGGACCTCGGCGTGCATGTCGCCATCGACCGGATGCCGGTGGAGGTTGCCAACCCCATCCGCTTTGACCTCGACACGGTGCACCACAGCTACGACAAAGACGCGGCTCAGCGCTTCTGGCGCGTGCTCATCATCATTGACACGCTTCTGAAGCGCTTTTCGACCAACTTTTACGGCAAGATCAGCCCGGTGCACTTTTTCTGGGGCTCGTTCGATCTGGCCGTCACACGTTTCAGCGGCAGAAAGGCTCCGCCTCGCCCCAATGCCGATGCGATTCAAGCCGAAGCCTACTCGCACGAAGTGATCAGCACGGGCTTTTGGCCTGGAAACGGCGGCTATGGCCGCGCCGCTATTTATGCCTACGCCGCGCCCGTTCCGGAGGGGCTCGACAAGGTTGTCCTTCGCGGGATGGGTTCTTTTAACTCTCAACTGGGCGAGTTTCTGCTCGAATACTCCGACGCTCGGAAGAGTTCCAATCCGGCCGAAAACGTCCTCGGCTTTCTGCAGGAGACCTATTCAGCCGCCGCGGACCTGGCCAAATGGGATCGCGCCAGTCTCGACCGCGCGCCAATGAAGTAACGTCCAGCGCGCGCTACGAACGCCCCTGCCGCGGCAATCTATGCAGCGGCCGGACACTCGCCACGCGTCTTCCGTGTGTCGTCGCCATTCACGTTTTTACGGCTGCGATTGTTACCATTCGCCCCTCGTTCCGCCCTTGAATTTGCAGCCCGGAAGCCGAGAGTTCGGAAATCACCCAGTCGGCTGGAAGTCGAAGTTTTCTGTAGCTGCTCTTATGGAGCGTCCAGCCACCGTCCTCGCCGCGAACATGAATCAGGTCGTGCACCACGACCCTTTCGGCCGTTTCATATTCCAGAAAGCAAGTCATCACGCGACGATCGTCGCTGCGCACGGGAATGAACCGGTCGAGCCCGCGAAGTTCGCCGCTCGCAAGGTCGCGGTACGTCACCACGAACTTCCCTCCCGGCTTGAGGGCGCGTGCCACCGAATCAAACAATCTCGAGACGTCCTGGCGGGCAGGCAAGTGCGTGAGAGTGTCTCCCATGCATACCGCAATCTCCACCGACGCTGGCTCGACCAGGGAATCGAGCTCGCGCAAATCGGCGCGCCGCACGGCGATATTGCGTGTACCGATTCTCGTGGAAAGTATGCCGAGGAGTTTCTCGCTCGTATCGATCGCCAGCACTTGATATCCGCGACCGGACAAGGCCAACGTCTGAAACCCCGAGCCGCATCCAAGATCCACCGCGAGGTCGCCCTTGACGCCGTTTCCTACGAATTCGTCTAGGATGGCGTTTTGTTCCGCGACTTTGGCTTCAAATGGCAACCCGAACATCCACTCGTAGTGGTCCGCCAATAAATTCTCGTAGTGTTCTTGAGCGTTGGCAGGCATGCGCGTTCACACGATCTGGATCAATGGGCTGGTCCGGGGCAAAACCTCCCCCACCACAATCGCTTCTCCGCCGCGGTCGTGTACGGAACGAAGCAACCGCTCCGACGCATTCGCGGATATCGAAAGAAAGAGTCCTCCCGCCGTTTGCGGGTCGAACAGCAAGGTCCTGGTTGTCTCGTTCACATTCGTCCTGAATTCCACGGCGCATTCGGCGAATTCGCGATTGGCTTTCAAGCCCGCGGGAATGCATCCCGCGCGCACGCTTTCCGCGGCGCCGGTCAGCCAGGGAACTCTCTCCGAATGAATGCGCAAGCTCACTCCGCTGCCCAACGCGAGTTCGCGGGCATGGCCGATGAGGCCGAAGCCGGTTATGTCCGTCGCGCCGTGCGCCTCCGCTCCCATTTCGATTGCGGCTTCCGCGGCCGGCCGGTTGAGGGTTGTCATGGATTTTGTGACACTCTCGATCCAGGCCGGTTCCGCTTTTCCCTGCTTGATCGCGGTCGAGATCACTCCGGTACCGAGCGCTTTGGTGAGAACCAGGACGTCCCCGGCCTTCGCTCCGCTGTTTGCCAGAATTCTATCCGGGTGAACGGAACCGGTGACCGCATATCCGAACTTGATCTCTTCATCCCGAATGCTGTGGCCGCCGATGACGGTGCACCCTGCTTCGATCATTTTTGAGAGCCCGCCCGCCAGGATGGCTCCCAGAATCTCCAAATCTGCCTTTTCGGGAAAACAAACCATCGCCAGCGAACTCATGGGGCGGCCCCCCATGGCATAGACGTCGCTCAGCGCATTGACTGCCGCGATCTGCCCGAAGGTGTACGGGTCATCGACGATGGGAGTAAAAAAGTCCACAGTTTGCACCAGAGCGAGCTCTGGCGACATCTTATATACGCCGGCATCGTCGGCTGTATCGAACCCGACCAGGACATTCGGGTCCTGTTGTCTTGGCAGTTTTCCGAGAATCGAGTCCAGCGCCGCCGGACTCAGCTTGGACGCTCAACCGGCTGATTTAACCGATGCCGTGAGGCGAACCTGTTCGTTGGGCTTCATACGCCGATTGTACAGGGCCCTCGAGGATAGTTGAAATGCGATCGGGAAATGGACGCGCTGCTGTTGGGCGCGAGCTGACTTTCAATTTGAATGAGGGTGCGGATTCTTGTACCGTCTACCAGGCGGCGGGTTGTAATCGTGTGGGAGCGTTTAGGCGGCCTCTCGAAACACGCGCGCGGTTCCTTGCCGCTGCCCTCGACGCGCACGCAACTTCCAAGCGCACAAGCTCCCGGCCCGGCCAGGATATAAGACCATGACGCAGCCCTCCCCCGAAGCCGGTTCGCAAGAGGCCTTGGTCCGCCCCGTCCCGCCCGGAGGCTTTTCTATCGGCCTGGGCTTGACCAACGAATGCAATCTTTCCTGCTCGTTCTGCTATCGCGACCCGGCCCGGCTTGACCGTCTGACCCTCGAACAAGTGCGCTCCGCGATGGCAAGCCTTCCGGTGCGTTCCGTGAATCTCGGAACCGGTGAAAACGGAATGCACCCGGAATTTCATGAAATTCTGGCGTACCTCCGAAGCTTGCCGGTAAAACTCACCATCACTTCCAACGGCCACAGCGTCGCCGTGCTCAACGACGAGGAGTTGCGCGCATTTCACGATATCGAGTTTTCGCTCGATTATTCCACCGAGGAAAAACAGGACGCCCAGCGCGGCTCCGGAAATTGGGCGCTGATCCACCGGCAGGCGGAGCGTTGCGTGCGCCTCGGAATTCCGGTCACGATCATTGCAGTAATGATGAAGTCCAATTACTTGGGCTTGGCCGCTGTGGCTCGCGTGGCCAAGCGTTTCGGAGCGCCGCTTCGCGTGAACGTCTATCAATCGGTGCGCTCCGATCTCTATGCTCTGACTTACGAAGAGTACTGGAAAGGATTTCGGGCGTTGTTTGCGGAAACCGACGTGATTGCAATTGGAGAGCCGTTGGTTCGTGCGATGGCGGGATTGCCCGCTCGAGCCGGCGGATGTGGGGCGAGCACCGTGCGCGTCACTCCTCGCGCCACCACGCAGCCTTGCGTCTATTGGCCGGGCTCAGGCGAGCCAATGTCTCTCCTGCTCTCGCTCGGTTCTCGAATCGTGGATACTTCGCCGTTCGTCGAGGCGCGAACCGCCCCGGAACCGTGCCGTTCGTGCGCCCACTTTGCCTCGTGCTTCGGAGGGTGCGCGGGACGCCGCCGCCTCCAAAACGCCTTGCGCGAGCCTGACTTTTATTGCCCCATCGTCCGGGGGAAAACCGAAAAACTCGACATTCGGATGGCCCCCGCGCGCGAACTCCCCAAAGGCGAGAGCGCTTGCACGACCATCGTGATCGCTCGCGATTAGGATTAGGATTCGGCTTCCGGGAGTAATAAACGAAGTGAGGGCGGGCACGATCGACGCCGGATTTCGGCCTCTGAAAAGGAGAGAAAAACCATGACAAACGCTTCAAGCTCATCATCCATCGGCTCTCAAGATCCTCCGCAACCCCAGGCGCGCGCCGGCCTGGCCATCGTTCGGTTCACCATCGGCGCGATGTTTGTCTGGGTATTTTTCGAGAACCTCGGGAAAGGTCTTTACACGCCGGGCGGTTACTCCGGACTCATTCACTTCTACATCCAGCACGGCCACTCACCCGCGATATGGAAAGCCGTCATGGCCTCGGCGGCGAGTCATGCCGCCATGGCGGCCCCATTGCAAGCCGTCACCGAAATTTCTCTCGGAATTCTGCTCGTCGCTGGACTCTTCACCCGTCCGGCCGCCGCTGTGGCTTTTCTCTACCTGGCCAGTCTTTGGATGTCCGAGTGGGGCACCGCGTGGATTTGGGAGTTGCTGGTTCCCGTGCTCGCTTCGCTGGGGCTTGCGGTGGGACGCGCCGGTCGAGCCTGGGGAATTGACGCCTTCTTGGCGCGTCGCTGGCCGTCTTCCCCGTGGTGGTGATTTGGGCCAGAATCCAATGCGAGTGTCGGTCGTTATTCCCACGCACAACGAAGCGCAGTCCATCGGACGCGTCATCGCCGATCTTCCGGCCGACATCGTCACGGAAGTCATAGTGGTAGACAGCAATTCGACCGACGGCACTCCCGGGATCGCCTCGAAAATGGGAGCCCGTGTCCTGCAAGAGCCTCTTCGGGGATACGGTCGCGCATGTTTGACCGGACTCGCCGCCGCAAATAAAACCGATGTTGTCGCGTTTCTCGACGGCGACTACAGCGATCGACCGGCTGAGTTGCCACTGCTCCTGAATCCAATCATTGCCGGCAGCGCGGATATCACCCTGGGTTCCCGTCTGGGGAAGCAGAGCATCCCCGGCGCGCTCCCTTGGCACGCCGCGCTGGGCAACCGTATGGCGGCGGCCCTCATTGGATTCTTGTACGGTCTCAAAATAAGCGACCTCGGACCGTTCCGCGCCGCGCGGGCCGATGTCCTTCGCAGCCTTTCCCTCGAGGAGGACACGTACGGCTGGGCGGTGGAAATGATTCTCAAGGGTGCGCTCGGCGGATTTCGCGTCGTGGAAGTGCCGGTGAGCTATTATCCGCGCATCGGAAAATCGAAAATCAGCGGAACGCTGAAAGGCACCATCGGAGCGGCGTGGTTCATCTTCTCTCTCATACTGAGATATTATTTTCGGCGCCGCAGCGGCCGAATTCCACGGCCCGCGTAAATTTTCACTGCGATCCCCTATGCCCTCTCCCATCGAAAAAACGGGCGCTTTCTCTGACGGACGCCGCACCTTGGTGATCATGGCAAAAGCGCCGAGGCCCGGCAGGGTCAAAACCCGCCTGACGCAGAGTCTTCCCGTCGAAGCGGTCACCGATCTCTATCGTTGCCTCTTGGACGACACGATGGCCCTCGTCCAGTCTCTCGGCTCCGTGCGGGCCGCCATCATGTGCCCCGCTCCGGATGTTGAAGAACTGGCCCAATTCACTCGAGGCGCGCTCGAAATTGTCCCGCAGAAAGGAGAAGGTCTCGCGGCGGGCTTGACCTCCGTGTTTGCGCGCTTCGCAAGCCACGACGGCCAGCGCGTTGTCGCATTCAACAGCGACAGCCCGCATTTGCCGCCTTCGGTGCTCGAGAGCGCGTTTGACGCTCTCGCGAATCACGATGTCGTGGTCGGACCAACCTTTGACGGCGGCTATTACTTGGTCGGAGCCAAGGCCGCGCACCCCGCGCTTTTCGATGGCGACCGCATGGGCACTCAGAGCGCGCTCGATGTTCTCTTGGCGCGCGCTCGTGGACTTCAACTTTCCGCCGGCTTCACCGACCCCTTTTACGATATCGACGTCGAAGGCGATCTTTCCCGGCTTGCCGCCGAACTCCGGCTCGCTCCTTCCCGGGCGCCGCGAACCGCCGGCTGGCTGGATCAGTGGGCGCAATCGTTAGCCAAGCCGCGGATAGACACGGAACGCCTGTGAAGCTCACGCCATCGCTCAGGGTGTACGCGCTTGGCGTAATTTTGCTTGTGGCGCTGCTGTTCTGTTCTCGCAACTTCAGCGCTGTCGGTCAACCCTCCTTCCTCATTCCCCTGTCTGTCGCCGGCATCGCCTACCTTTTCGCGATTCGTGAGTTCCTCTCCTCGCAGAAATTTCCGCGCCGCATCATCGTCTTCGGCCTCGCGCTGGCTGCTCTCTGGCATCTTCCGTTCCTTTTTCAGCCTCCCGGACCGGACGACGACATTCACCGGTACGTCTGGGACGGCCGCGTGCAGCGCCTCGGCTACAACCCATATATCATTATCCCCAATGACCCCGCGCTCGCCTGGTTGCACACTCCCGAAACCCGCACCTTGAATAACCCTGACGTCCCAAGCCCCTATCCGCCGGGAGCCGAGCTTTTCTTCCGCGGCGTCACCGCAATTCATGAGTCGCTCTTTGCGCTGAAACTCGCATTCGTCCTTTGCGACTTCGCAATCGCTTTCGTTTTGCTCGATGTCCTGCGCCGCGGCGGGCAGGGAGCGCACTGGGTTCTGGCTTACGCCTGGAACCCCCTTCTCGCCACGGATGTGGCGGGCAGCGGTCACGTTGATATTCTCGGCGCGCTGCTGCTGTTGATGTCCTTCGCCGCCCTGGCGCGGCGCCGGAACGCAATTGCCGCCGTCTCGTTTGGTTTGGCCGTTGCCGTGAAATTTCTTCCGATCGTCTTGCTGCCGCTCTACTGGCGGCGCGTTCGCGTCCGAGACGCCTCGCTCGCGGTCGCCGTAGTCGCTCTCTTGTACGTTCCCTTCCTCCATCATGGCCGCATTCCCATCGGCTCGCTTGGCACTTACGTCGAGAGGTTCCGCTTCAATGATCCCCTCTTCGCGCTGCTTGAGCATTTTGCCGCGCCGCAGCTTATCGCCGGGCTCGCCGTCCTCATCGGGTTTCTCACGGCAATCTGGCTGGTACGCAGGCCGCCGGAAAATTCCGCCGAGGCCTTCGCTTGGCCGATGGCCGCGTCGCTTTTTTGCGCGCCCGTCGTGTATCCGTGGTACCTGCTGTGGATGTTGCCCTTCGTGCGATCGGCCGCCACTTTGCCGCTCGTCGTCTGGACAGTCAGCATCATCCCGACTTACTACGTCTGGCATCTTCGTACTCTTGGCCGTCCCTGGTTGGTTCCCGGCTGGATTATGCTGCTCGAGTTCGGATCCGTCGCATTCGCCGCGGCCATTCTCATCTTTCGCCGGCTCACTCGTCCGGCGGTTGCCCCGCTCTCGGCAGGCTAGCCTCGCTGCGAAAAATATGGCTCGCCGGCCCTCCCACACTTTTCGGGCGCGGCCGCTTCACCATGCGGAAACACATTCGCCGGAGCTGTGCGGTATAATGCGCCGGGAACCGGCCCTGAGCGCAATCGGCTGGCGTGGGCAAAGGGTACTCCGCCGGCTCGCGCTCGAGTAACTCCGTACCCTGCCCTTCATCCAACGAACTGTCCGCAGAATTCGCAAAGGAGCGAACTCCATGATCAAAGCGAGCCGTTTGGCGACGATCTTTCTCCTGGCTTTCGGAGCGCTGCTGCTTCCTTCCACATCCCGGGCGCAATCGCGTCCGCCAATTGTCGAGCAGATGGCCAAGGCCTATGGCCTCGATTCATACGGGCAGATTGACGCCGTCCGTTATACCTTCAATCTGCAACTCGCATCATTGCATCTGAACATCTCGCGGAGTTGGACTTGGGAGCCCAAGACCGGAAAAGTCACGTTCGAGGGAAAGGACAAGGATGGCAAGCCGCTGAAGGTGACATATATCCGGTCGCAGCTCAACAGCGCCCCCGCGAATGTGAAGGACGAGATTGACCCGAAATTCCTGAACGACAATTATTGGCTGATCTTTCCCTTCCATGTGTATTGGGACACCAGCGCGAACGTAACCGTCAAGGAAAAACAAAAATTGCCGCTCGGAAAAGGGACGGCAACGCTCGTATCCGTCAAATATCCTGCAGAGGGCGGCGGCTATACGCCGGGGGATACTTGGGATCTCTATGTCGGCCACGACAACCGGATCGAAGAACTCCTTTTCCGGCATGGCGGAAACGTCAAACCGAGCGTCGTCATTGCCACCTGGTCGGGCTATAAGAAGGCAGGCCCACTGCTCGTTTCGACGGAACACCGTGGCACGGCCGACGGCAAGCCGTTGCGGCTCACCCTTTCCGACGTCGCCGTCAAGCTCGCAGGGTCGGACAAATGGCTGAACGCGCAATAAACTTCGGAAAGCTCCGCTAGATTTTTTTCGCAGGCGCAATCGGAACGAAGCGGCGGACCATCCCGATTTATCGCCGGAGCTTGCCGGTAGCTCACCGGGAAAGCCATCCTCCATCCACGGCCACCACTTCCCCGTGGATGTAGTCGCTTGCTCTCGAGCATAGAAAAACAGCTGCGCCCGCCACATCCCGCGGTTCTCCCCACCGCCCCGCCGGAATCCGCTCCAGGATCTGCCGGCTTCTCACGGGGTCGTTGCGGAGTTCCTCGGTGATATCGGTGTTTGTGTATCCCGGCGCTATCGCATTCACGTTGATTCCCCGCGCTGCCCATTCATTCGAAAGCGCCTTCGTCAGCTGCGCCACTCCTCCCTTTGCCGCCGCGTAGGCGGGCACCAGCACGCCTCCCTGGTACGAGAGCAGCGAGGCGATATTCAATATCTTCCCCGTCCTGCCACTCTCCAGCATCCACCGCCCGGCAAGTTGCGAGAGCCGGAACACGGCGGTCAGGTCCGCGGCAATCACATCGTTCCAATCCTCGGCGGAATACTCGACGGCTTTTGCCCGCCGGATGATTCCTGCATTGTTCACCAGAATGTCGATCGAACCGAAATCCGCCGTAATCTTCTCCACCAGCGCTTCGCAAACGGACGCACTCGTTATATCCCCGGCGAAATACTCCGCTTTTCGTCCGAGCCGCCGGATGTCCTCGCAGACCTGCCCGGAGTCGGCCTCGCGCCCATGGCACAGCACATCGGCTCCCGCCTCTGCGAGGGCGACCGCAATCGCCTTGCCCATTCCCCGCCGTGAACCCGTCACGAGCGCGTTCTTTCCGTGAAGTTGAAACGATTCGAGAATCATCGTTGGCACGAGGTATATCAGTCGTTCCGCGGAAATTCAAATCACAATCTCGATTGCAGGCATCCTGCATTCCAAACCCGGCGCGCTGATTTTCCCCGTTCGCCCGTTCTCGTGAACGTGCGCCCCGCGCTCATGTAATATACCCGTGTTTTCGCGCTACCTTAATTCGCGCCGTCATTCATTCAAGGGAGGAACCTTATGACTCCGCCGGCAAGACACACGCGCCTGGCCGTTTGTTTCCTGTTTTTCGCTGTTTTCGCTTTCTTGGATGTCTCGCCTTCCATCGCTCAGTCGCCAAAGCTCGCGGCCACTCCGCCCATGGGATGGAATAGCTGGAATCATTTCGAATCAAAGGTCGACGATGCCATGATTCGCGCCGAAGCCGACGCCATGGTCTCCACCGGAATGCGCGATGCGGGCTACGTCTACGTGAATATTGACGACACTTGGGAAGGAAAACGCGACGCTCAGGGAATCATTCATCCCAACTCAAAATTCCCCGACATGAAGGCTTTGGCCGCCTACGTACACAGCAAAGGCTTGAAGCTCGGAATCTATTCCTCTCCCGGCCCGAAGACCTGCGCCGGTTACGAGGGAAGTTACGGCCACGAACAGCAGGACGCCCAAACATACGCCTCCTGGGGCATTGATTATCTGAAGTACGACCTGTGCAGCTTCCGCGACGTCATGAATGCCGCCGGCTCGCCTGAAGCGGCCCACAAACTCATGGTCGGCGCCTACGTGAAAATGCGCGATGCTCTGCGCAAGACGGGCCGTCCCATCGTTTACAGCTTCTGCCAGTACGGCGACGACGCCGTGTGGCGGTGGGCCCCGGAATCCGGCGCCAATTTGTGGCGAACCACCGATGACATCAAGGACAACTATACTCGCATGTCCGATATCGGATTCGGACAGGCCGGCCTTGCCAGGTTTGCCGGGCCGGGACATTGGAACGATCCGGACATGCTCGAAGTCGGAAACGGCGGGATGACCTCCGAGGAATATCGCACGCACATGAGTTTGTGGGCCATCCTCGCCGCGCCCCTTCTTGCTGGAAACGACTTGACCAAAATGACCCCGGAAACCCTTGCGCTGCTCACGAATCGCGAAGTGATCGCCATCGATCAAGACCCCGCCGGGAAGGAGGGCGACCGTTTCTCCGCCGAGGGGCCGTTGGAAATTTGGGTCCGCCCGCTGGCGGACGCCTCGAAAGCCGTGGGGCTTTTCAACAGGCATCCGGGTCCCATGGAAATGCAGGTGAGTTTCCACCAACTCGGGTTCCACGGTGCCGTCAAGGTCCGTGATGTCTGGCAGGCCAAGGATCTCGGCGTGATGGACTCATACAAGACTCGAGTTCCTGCTCACGGAGTCGTCCTCCTTCGGGTTTCTGGCTCCTGAAGGCGCCCTGCTCGCTCTCAGGGAGACCCAGTCGGGCGCGCTGGGACTCTAGGTCCGCCTGCCGGCGCCTGGCCTCCACGGCCCATTGCGGCGAATTTCGCCCCTTGGACCCCAATCCGGCTGCGCCGCGGGACGATCTCGCTTCTCACTCGCCGTCATCTCTGATAGGATAGTAGGTCTATCTGTTCGAATTTTTCTCACTGGAGTTACGCAACAATGGCACTCGCATGTGAAATTTGCGGCAAAAAGCCCAGTTTTGGCAATGTCATCAGCCACGCGCACAATGTTCGCCGTCGCCGTTGGAACCCCAATCTTCGCCGCGTCAAGGCGGTCGTCAACGGCGCTCGCAAGCACGTCCGTGTCTGCACGTCCTGCATCCGATCGGGTCGCGTCAAGAAAGCCGCCTGACGGCGCGTTCTCCTTTGGAAGGAGCCCCGGTTGATCCGCAAAACTTTGATCCTGGCGGCCCTTGCTGCCTCCACGATTCTCGGCTCTTGTAAGAAAGAGACTGCCCCCGGCCCCGATGTCTGGGCTTCCGTCAACGGCAAGGAAATTTCGCGAGCCCAGGTTGACAAGTATTACCGCTCGCGGGTCAATGCCGAGGGCCCGGCCCCCTCTCACGAGGAGTCCCTGACTCTCAAACTGAATATTCTCGAGGATCTCATCAACAATGAGATTCTCCTCGAACGCGCCGCCAAGCTGAATTGCCTGGCCACCGACGCCGCCGTCGAGGACAAGTTCACCGAATCCAAGAGCCCCTACACCGAGGAAGAGTTCCAAAAGAAACTCAAGGATGCCGGGCTCACGGTCGAGGATCTGAAGGCCGATATCCGCAGCCAGCTTTCCATCCAGACGCTTCTCAACCGCGAAATCCTCTCGAAAATCTCGGTCACCGACCAGGACATCGACGACTTTTACAACAAGAACCGCGCGCAATTTGACGTCGCCGAGCCCCAGTATCACATCGCTCAAATCGTCATCACGCCTCATCCCGACGCGACCGTGCACAACCGCAAAAACGACAAAGCGACCAACGAGGCCGAAGCCGCCGGAAAGGCTCGCGCCATCGAACAGAAGCTCGCGGCGGGCGCCGATTTTTCCCAGCTCGCCATGGACTATTCCGAGGATTCAACGGCCTCCACCGGCGGCGATCTCGGCTTCATCCCCGAATCGGCTCTCAATCAATCCGACCCTTCCCTCAAGAAGGAAATTCTCGCCATGAAGCCCGGAGAAGTCAGCCCGCCGATTCCCGTGAAGGGCGGCGGCTACCGCATCTTGAAGCTCCTCGCCAAGGAGCCCGCCGGCCAGCGCGAACTTTCCGACCCGCAAGTGCAGCAGTCCATCCGCGACATGCTTCGCAATCGCAAGGAGCAGCTTCTCCGCACCGCTTACATGGCGGAGGCGCGCGACGAAGCTCACGTCACCAATTATCTTGCTCGTGAAATTCTGGAATCTGCCGGAAAGCTTCCCGCGAACTGAGGGACAGTTCGCTTTGCGATTTTCAGCCGCTTGAAGCTCGACACCTCTGGTTGAATCGAAACCCGGCGGAGCGTCGCGGCTTGCCGCGCTTCGCCAAAACTTTTATAAAAAAGGATCGTGGGCCTGAATGTGAGGATCGCAGCCGGAGCCTCAACGACCTGGCGTGGTTTGAGTGGTCTCTGCGCTCGTCTCCTCGCCCGCGAAAAACACGCCATCGGCTCCGCCTCGCTATCAGCGCGCCCGTCCCAGCCGTGACTCACGAAATGACCGCGAGCGCGTCGCCCGCGCTTACCGCTTGCCCTTCTTTCGCCAGCATTCGTTCGACCGTTCCCGATTTCGGCGACCGCACTTCGTTCTGCATTTTCATCGCTTCCACTACCATCAATCCCTGCCCTGCGCTCACCTTTTCACCCGCCTCCACCAGCACGCGCACCACCTTACCCGGCATCGGCGCCGTCACCTGTTGACGCCCTTCTGCCTCGAGCGCTCCCTCCCGGCCGCGCCCGAGCTTTCGTGGATCGCGAATTTCGGCTTCCCATTCGTATCCTTCGGCTTGCACGCGCAGCCGCGATCCGATCTCCGCCAGCCGCACCTCGATCGATTTTCCCGCCAGCAGAATCGAGTAGATTCCGCGCCTCGCTTCCACGATATCGGCTTCCACCGGTTTTCCGTCTATGGCAAATTTCCATCGCTCTCCGATTCGCGCTGTTTCGACCGCCAGCGATTTCTCGCCCAATTGGATCGTCAGTTTCATGATTTCTCAGCGCCGGGGAAACCGGCTGGCCGCTTCCTCGCGCGCCGCCCTCTTCCACAGCGATTCGCCGGCCGTTGATTGCGCGGCTATTTTCTCGCCCGCCCCGTTCCGCGTTCCGTGCCACACCGCCGCCGCGATCGCAGCCGCTTGTTCGGCCTCTGTCAGCGAGACATTTGTTTGGCCTGCGGGTTCCCTCCGCGCGCCGCCGGACGTTTCGCGCAGAAAATGATCGAGCCACTGCGTGTAAATGTCCCCCGCCACGAATTCCTTCGACGCCAGAATTCGCTGAAACAGCGATACATTCGTCTTGATGCCCGTCGCAAAATACTCTTCCAGCGCGCGCCGCAGCCGCGCGATGGCTTCGCCGCGGTCGCTTCCCCAGGCGATCACTTTTCCCAGCATCGGATCGTATTCGTTGGGCACTGTCCATCCGCTGTAAATTCCGTCGTCGACCCGGACTCCGGCTCCTCCCGGCGCCCGGTACTCCAATATTTTTCCTGGCGAGGGGAAAAAGTTGTTGTCCGGATCCTCCGCATAAACGCGGCATTCAATGGCGTGGCCCCGGATCGCTAGCTCCTCCTGCGAAATCGGAATCGGCTCATCCGCGGCAATCCGGATTTGCAGTTTCACCAGGTCGAGCGACGTCACAAGCTCCGTCACCGGATGTTCCACCTGCAGCCGCGTATTCATCTCCAGAAAATAAAAATTGCGCGCTTCGTCCACCAGAAATTCCACGGTACCCGCGTTCGTGTAGCCGCCTGCGCGCGCCAGCCGTACCGCCGCCTCTCCCATCGCCCGCCGCAACTCCGGCGTCATCACCGGCGACGGCGCCTCCTCGATCACTTTCTGATGCCGCCGCTGCACGCTGCATTCGCGCTCACCGAGATAGAGAATCTTCCCGCGATGATCCGCGAGAATTTGAATTTCGATGTGCCGCGGTTTCGCCAGATATTTCTCGAGATACATCCGCCCGTCACCGAAGGCGTTTTGCGCCTCGGACGACGCGTCGCGCCAGCCGCCCGCCAATTCGCTTTCGCGCTCAATCACCCGCATTCCTTTTCCGCCGCCTCCGGCGACGGCTTTCAGCACCACCGGAAATCCGATTTCCCGCGCCGTTTCCGCCGCGGCCGCCGCATCCTCGATCGGATTCAGCGTTCCCGGCACGGTCGGCACGCTCACCTCGCGAGCGATTTTCCGCGCCGCCGTCTTCGATCCCAATTTTTCCATCGCTTCGGCAGTGGGACCGATGAACGCGATTCCCGCTTCGTCACACGCGCGCGCCAGCGCCGGATTTTCCGCGAGAAATCCGTATCCGGGATGGATTGCGTCGCACCCGGCGTAGCGGGCCGCGCCGATGATTTTTTCGATTGCCAGGTAGCTTTCCCGCGAGGGTGCGGGACCGATGGGGTAGGCTTCGTCGGCCAGCCGCACGTGGAGCGACGCGCGGTCCGCGTCGCTGTACACCGCCGCGGCGCCGATACCGAGTTCCCGGCACGCGCGCGCGATGCGCACCGCGATCTCACCGCGATTCGCGATCAGAATCCTCTTGAACATACGGACGGAGCCGGCGAATTGTGGATTCTAGCACGCCGCCCCGTTCGAAGCGCGCCGCAGCCGCCGCAAAACAGTTTGCGAAGCCCGCCGATTCTGTCTCCGCCAAAAATGCAAGTTGGCAATTGCGTCGGTCGCGGCTATGATTTTTCCTGCGCTGAGCCAGCACGGCTACGCGTGCGGCGCGTCGAAAAAAATCATGGATGAAAAACAGCAGAGCGCGGAAAAAAAAGCGGCAGCCGTAGCCGCCGCTCAACTCGTCGAGAGCGGCATGTTAGTCGGTCTCGGCACCGGCTCGACCGCCGCCTATCTTGTGGACGAACTCGGCCGGCGCGTCGCCGAAGACGGCCTTCGCATCGTGGCTCTTCCGACCTCGGAAAAAACGGCGGCGCAGGCGCGCGGCTTGAAAATTCCTCTTGTTACTTTCGCCGAGCGCACCGAAATCGATCTGACCATCGACGGCGCGGACGAAGTCGTTCCCGGTCCGCTTTATCTGATCAAGGGTCACGGCGGAGCGCTGCTGCGAGAAAAGATCGTGGCATCCGCGAGCCGCCGTATGTTTGTGATCGTGGACGAAACAAAGGTCGTGGCGAAGCTGGGGTCGACGATGTCGGTTCCCGTCGAAGTGGTTCCCTTCGGCTGGCAATCCACGCAAAGAAAACTTGAAAAGCTCGGAGCAAAAACGGAGTTGCGCATGGCGGCGAACGCCGAGCCGTTCGTCACCGACGGCGGGCACTACATCATCAACTGCGATTTCGGGGCGATGGAAAATCCCAAGGAAATCGCGCATCATCTCGACCACGTCGTCGGCGCCGTAGAGCACGGCTTGTTTTTGGGATTCGCGTCGAAGGCGTTCGTCGGAGGGCCGCAGGGAGTGCGCGTGCTCGAAAAAATCGAAGCGAAGTGAGAACCCGAAAAAGATTCAGGCTCTCGCGATGCGGCGCCTAATTTTTCGAGCAGCCCCGCGGGTAAACGGCGTCCAGCGCTCCCCAGAGCGCCTTCAAAGTCCTCTCGGCGGCGCAGAGAATTTCCATTTCATTCGCGTTGGTTTGTCCGGCGAGCCATGTGCGCCAAGCGGCGCGGTGACGCACATCCGCCTCTTCATGCACCGCAAAGTAGGCGAGCGAGCGCGGCTCGTTGATCCCGTAGAAGCGGCGGAGCCCGGAAATTTTCTGGGTGGCGATTTCGGGAACCTGCGCTTCATAGGCGTAGAAGGCGGCGACGGCCTGGCCGAGCGAACCGTGCGAGGAAAGTTCGTCGAACGTATCCAGGAGGGCGGCGACGCCGGGAAGCGGCCGGGCGTCGTCGAGCGACGATTCGCTCACGCCGAGCGATTGCGCGAACTGGCGCCAGAGCAGCGGGTGAGGCGCGACCGGGTCGAGCTCCTCGGCCAAATTTTCATTCACCAAATCGCCCAGTTCGCCGTTGGTCCGCCCCTTGAGCTGCCGCAGATTTTCCGGAAAGGAGCGAACGTGCTGGTAATACTGTTCTGCGTAAAGCCCAAGCGATTCCCGGGACAAAGTCCCCTCGGTCCAGGCCTGATAAAACGGGTGCTTGAGCAGGTGGTGCTTTTCGATCAAATTGTCGAGCGAATCGAGCAGAGTCTTTTCCGACTTTTTTCCTTTACGAGCCACGTCAAATCTCCTATTAGAGCAAATGATGCGTGAAACAAAACCGCAACAGGCTACCTGAAAAAGGCGAGAAAAGCCAGCCGAGGGGCCCGATTGCGGCCGGCTCGCCCATAATTAAAATTCATTAAACTCAACCTTTTCATAGTCTTCCCACGACGCTCAATTTTTTTCTCATAGGGGGATGTTTCCGTGCTTTTTGCGGGGGTTGACGTCCCGTTTGGTTTCGAGCGAGCGGAGCGCGGCGATCAATTTCGGGCGCGTTTCGGCGGGCTCGATGACGGCGTCCACATAGCCCCGCTCGGCGGCGATATAGGGGTTGGCGAGGCGCTCGCGGAAGTCCTCGATTTTTTCGGCGCGAATCTTTTCGCGGGCGCCATCCTCGGCACGGTCGAGTTCGCGTTTGTAGACGATGTTGACCGCGCCCTCGGGGCCCATCACGGCTATTTCGGCGGTGGGCCAAGCGTAGTTGATGTCGGTGCGAATGTGCTTCGAGGCCATGACGCAGTAGGCGCCGCCGTAAGCCTTGCGCGTGATGACCGTGATTTTCGGGACGGTGGCCTCGGCGAACGCGAACAGGAGCTTCGCGCCGTGCTTGATGATTCCGCCGAACTCCTGCTGGGTGCCGGGGAGAAATCCCGGCACATCCTCGAAGGTGATGAGAGGAATGTTGAAGGCGTCGCAGAAGCGGACAAAGCGAGCGCCCTTCACCGACGCGTCAATATCCAGCACACCGGCAAGATACGCCGGCTGGTTGGCGACGATTCCCACCGGCCTGCCATCGAGCCGCGCGAAGCCGACAACGATATTTTTCGCGAAATGCTCGTGAACCTCGAAAAACGCGGAGTCATCGGCCACGGCGTGGATTACGTCCTTGATGTCGTAGGGCTTTTGCGAGTCTTCCGGGACTAGCGTGTTGAGAGCGGCATGGGAACGATTCCAGGGATCGGAGGATTCGCGGCGAGGAGGATCCTCGAGGTTGTTCGAGGGGAGATAGGACAGGAGTTCGCGAATCATGGCCAGACATTCGGAGTCGTCGAGGGAGAGGAAGTGGGCGACGCCGCTTTTGGAGTTGTGAGTCATCGCGCCGCCAAGCTCCTGCTTGGTCACCTCTTCGTGGGTGACGGTCTTGATGACGTCGGGGCCGGTGACGAACATGTACGACGCATCGCGGGTCATGAAAATAAAATCGGTGATCGCCGGAGAATAAACGGCGCCGCCGGCGCAGGCGCCCATGATCGCGCTGATCTGCGGGACGACGCCGCTGGCCAAAGTATTGCGGAGAAAAATCTCGGCGTAGCCGGCGAGCGACATCACACCTTCCTGAATGCGGGCGCCGCCGGAATCGTTGAGGCCGATGATGGGAGCGCCCTGGCGCATGGCCAGGTCCATGATTTTCGTGATTTTCGAGGCGTTGGCTTCGGAGAGCGAACCACCGAAGACGGTGAAGTCCTGCGCGAAAACGTAGACGAGGCGGCCTTCGACGCGGCCGTAGCCCGTGACGAAGCCGTCGCCGAGCGGACGCTGGCCGGCCATGCCGAAATCGGTGGCGTGGTGGCGGACAAATTTGTCGAGCTCTTCGAACGAGCCTTCGTCGAGGAGCAACTCGATGCGCTCGCGCGCGCTGAGCTTGCCTTGCTTGTGCTCGCGCTCGCGGCGTTCGGGGCCGCCGCCCGCTTCAGCCTCGATGGAAAGTTTTCGAAGCTCGTCGAGGCGATCGTGATGTTTTAGGTGCTGGGCCATGGGCCATACCCGCGACAGACATCCCTCGGAAGTGTTGCGATTAGGATGATGGGCAATCCTTTCTTTTCAGCAAGTTACGGCGATTTCTATTTCCGGGTGTGTTGCGATTAGGATTGCCGCAGGCCCCCAGGGATCTCCCGCGCGACGCGGGGGCGAAGCGTACGGGGCGCGCTTGCGTCATGAGACGCATACATCCATGTTGCATATCGGAGGGCCGAAAAGCAAATTTCGATGGCTGTGGACTTTTGAAAATCACAGACGGTCACGCAGACGAACTTTGCGTCAGCGCGCTCTGAAAGCTATCAATGTGACGGCGACAACCTGGTACAGACGGGCAATTCAACAGGCGGCTTGATCGCGCAGTAGGCGCAAACGATGAGCATCAATGAGCCGCTGGAGATGCAGGGCAGAGGGAAGATTTTCCCACGGGTTGGAGCCGAGGAGACAATTCAGATTGCGGGTTCGTTTTCGTCGGAGATGGGGCTGATATCGCCGCCGGGCAAAAGCCCATTTTCCCGGTAGGCAGGGCGCATGACTTCCCGGATTTTCGGCCGCTCAAACGTGAACCAGAGCGAGCCGGCCACGCAGAAGGAGCCCGTGAGCATCACGGTGTGCTGCGCGCCGATGTGATGGGCGAGGACGCCGACGAGAAGGCTGCCGAAGGTCGCGGCGCCGAAAAAAGCCATTGTGTAATAGCTCATGACGCGGGCGCGCTTGTCTTCAGTGACGAGCGACTGGATGATGGTGTTGCTGACGGCGGCGGCCTGCATCAAGCCGAAACCGGCGAAGACCATGAGGAGCAGCGAAATCCAAAGGACGCGGGAGAATCCGAAAAGAATGAGAGCGGCGCCGAGCATGGCCGCGGCAATCTGAATCATGCGCGTGAGCCCGGCGACGGATTTGCGGAGGGCGAGGGAAAGGCCGGAGATAACGGCGCCGACTCCGGAAGCTCCGGTCAGCCAGCCGAGGGTGGCCGCATTGCCGTGGAGGACATTGCCGGCAAAGATGGGCAAGAGGACCGAGTACGGCCATCCCATCAGGCTGAGAAGCGCGAAGAGAAGAAGAATCGTGCGGACGGGACGGAACGCGCTGACGTACTGCCAGCCTTCGCGCATCTGTTCGAACATGCCGGCGGCCTTGCGGCGAATATCGAGAGGCTTGACGCGCATCAGGAGGAGCGAGGCGATAACGGCGAAGTAGCTGACGCCGTCGAGGAGGAAGCACCAGCCCTCGCCGAGAGCGGCGATCACCAGGCCGGCAATCGCCGGGCCGACGAGGCGGGCGCCATTGGCCATCGAGGAGTTGATGGCGATGGCGTTGCTGAGGTCGCCGCGATCTTCGACCATCTGAACGAGAAAGGATTGGCGTCCCGGCATGTCGAAGGCGTTGATCAATCCCTGAAAGGCGGTGAGAGCAATAATCTCCGAGAGGTTGATGACGCGGGCCAGAGTGAGAGCCGCCAAAGCGAGCGATTGCAGGGAGGCCAGGGCTTGCGTACACACCAGCAGCTTGCGGCGGTCCACGCGTTCGATCCAGACGCCGGCAAACGGAGCGAGAGCAGAAGTGACAATCTGGCCCGAGAAGCCGACGACGCCTAGGAGCAGCGCCGAATGAGTGAGGCGGTAGACGAGCCATCCGGTCGCGAGGCGGGTCATCCAGGTGCCGATGAGAGAAATGGACTGCCCGCCGAAGAAGAGCTTGAAATTGCGGTGGCGCAAGGCGCGCCAGGCATGCGACATGGAGCCGCCGCGACGCGGGGTCTGCCGTGTTTGCGAAGCGGCTGGCGGCTTGCTTTCGACGGGGCCGGACGCCATGTTGCGGCTCATTTTTCCGCTAAACGCCTGATGATTTCGCCGGCCTTGAAGAGAGTTTCGCGGTCGCGTTCGTCGAGCTGGTCGATGGCATGCGAGAGCCACATGCGCTTCGCGGCAGAGACGCGCTTGCGGACAGCGGCGCCCTTCGAAGTGAGAACGATGTTCACCTGGCGGCCGTCAGTGGGATGCGGCTTTCGCTCGACCATGCCCATTTCCTCGAGGGCGGCGACCGTGGCGCCCATGGATTGCGGCTTCATGCTTTCGGCGCGGGCGAGGCCGGCGGTGGTGGCGGGGCCGTCGGTGGAGAGGCGGCGCATGACGGCGGATTCGGTCAAGGAAAGCTCCTCGGAGGCCGCGGCGGCGCGGACGCGGCGGACGAGAAGGCCCATGGCTTGAATGAAGTCAGCGACCTCGGTTTCCGGAGTCTTGCGCGGCATGGCCATGATTTTACAAGATAACAGGAAACCTTGCAAGTTATACTTGCAAGTGTGACTGTTTATCGGGCGGCGCTCCGGGGACCGCGGGATGCGGCCGCGTTCGCTCCGGCATCCGGTTTTGCGCGGGGAGCGCGAGAGTCGCGCGCGCGACGGCGTGGTATCCTGCTGCCGGGAAACTCGAGCAAGGAGAGGAAGCGACTGATGGACCCGAAAGGCGCAGCGCAAGAAAGGCTTATCTCCGCCCGCGAAAGCTTAATTGGCCTGAGCCACCGCATCCATGCCCATCCGGAGCTGGGTTTCGAGGAGGAAAAGGCTTCGGAGTGGCTGTGCGAATCGCTGGCCGACGCCGGGTTCGCGGTGAGGAAGGGGATTTGCGGTCTGCCGACGGCATTTCGCGCGAGCGCCGGAACGGGGCCTCTGCACATCGGGATTTGCGCCGAATATGATTGCCTGCCCGGCATCGGCCACGCGTGCGGCCACAACATCATCGCCGCTTCGGCGGTGGGCGCGGCGCTTGGCGCGGCGAAAGTGGCGGACGAAGCGGGGCTGACGATCAGCGTGATCGGGACGCCGGCGGAGGAAGTGGGCAACGCGGGGGGGAAAAATCCTGCTGCTCGAGCGGGGGGGATTCGACGGGCTTCATGCGGCGATGATGGTGCATCCAGCGCCATTCGACATGCTGCGGTCGAAGATTATCGCCGCTTCCATGTTCGAGGTGCATTGCACGGGGAAGGAATCGCACGCGTCGGCGTTTCCGGAGCTGGGCGTGAACGCAGGAGACGCGCTGACCATCGCGCAAACAGCGCTGGGGCTGCTGCGGCAACACATTCGGTCAACAGACCGGATTCACGGCATCGTCACGAACGGAGGCGCCGCCCCGAACGTGATTCCGGCGCACACTTCGGCGAAATATATCGTCCGGTCGGAAACGCTGGAGCAGCTGGCCGAATTGCGCCCCCGGGTGTACCGGTGTTTCGAGGCAGGCGGACTGGCGACCGGAGCGAAAATCGAGATCACGGGAGGCGACAAACCGTACGCGGAGATGCGGCACGACGCCGGAATGGCGGAATTTTACCGCAAGAATTCGGAAGCGCTGGGGCGGACGTTTTCCAACCTGGGCGAATGGGAAACGCGGCCTACGGGATCGACGGACATGGGAAACGTTTCTCTGGCGATGCCGTCCATTCATCCGATGATCGGCATCCATTCACTGCCCGCCGTCAATCACCAGCCGGAGTTCACGGCGCACTGCATCACGGAGTATGCGGACAAAGCGCTCGAAGACGGGGCGCTGGCCATGGCCTGGACCTGCATCGACCTGGCGACGAACGCCGAAGCGCGCGAACGCCTGATGGCCGCCCGCTGAAAGCTTTCCGAAGCCTGGCCCCGCGCCGGGCGAAGAATCAGGGCACGGCGCAGGCGTCGGCGGGAATGGTTGCGGGCGCGGCGATGGGCAGCGGGTCAAGCTGGAGTTTTCCCAGCAGAGCGTTGGCGGCGGGGAGCGTGGTCGAGTTCAAATCGCGCCACAGGCTCACGGCTTTGTTGAGAGATGAGCAGGAATCGGCGATGGCTTCTTTGGCGGGGTCGGAAGGAGCGCCGTCGCCGACCTCCACCATAAAATCAATTCGCGCCAGGTCGCGATTGACGGGGCCGAAACCGGGCGCGTCATCGTCGCCATTTTCGACGGCCTCGATTTTCGAGGAAATATTTTTCAAGGCGTCGATCGCGCCGCTGGCCGCCGGATTTCCGGACATTTTCTTTTGGCGGTCCGCGACGGCGGAGCTCAAAGCTTCGGCCGCGCGAAACTCGTTCGTGCTGGCGGCGAGGCCGGAAGAGATCGAGCGAGCGGCGTCGAATTGAGCGACCAGATCGTTCTGCGAGACCTGGACGCGCGGATCGAGAACCACGTTGAAGCCTTGCTTGTACTCGACTCCGTTAACCGTAAGCACGGCCAGATACCGGCCGGGCGGAACGATGGCGCCGAGAGTCTGCTCGTGCGGCGTCTGGCCGGGAATGGCGTGGTCCGACAGAGTGTATTCGATGTAGTCGAGCGGATTGCCCCAGTAGCTGTAGGGCAGCGTGGGCGGGGGAGGATAGCGGAGATCCCAGGCGAACCGGTTCATGCCGGGATCCTTCGTGAGGGTTTCCTGAATGCCGAACCAATAGTCGGGAACGTTGGCGGGCAGATATTTTTCGGCGCGGGGAGCGCTGGAATAGTGGCGAATCAGGCGGCCCTGCGAATCGAGAATGTCGAGGGCGATGTCCGAAGAGGGCGCGGATTCGAGGTAGTAATCGAAAATGGCGCCGTCCGGAGGATTCGGAGTGGAAGGAAATTCGGGAGGAAGAGGAGTCTCCTGATCGTTGTCCCAGCGGACGCGAATCGCATCCTGCGGGCGAACCAGAGCGGCGGGTGAATCGGCGATTTGCGGCGCGGCCTGGCGGAGCGGGGTGATGTCGTCGAGGACCCAGAGACTCCTGCCATAGGTGGCGATCACGATGTTGTCGCGGTGGACCACCAAGTCGCGGACCGTGGCGGCGGGGAGATTGAGTTGAAGCGTCTGCCAATGATCGCCGTCATCGAAGGAAACGTAGACGCCTTCTCCCGTGCCGGCATAGAGAAGATCCTTCCGGACGGGATCTTCGCGGACCACCCAGCTGATCCAATCGCCGGGCAAGCCATTCACGATTTTCTGCCAGGATTTTCCGCCATCGTGCGTGCTGTAGATGTACGGGTGGGAATCGTGAGGCGCGATGGCCGCGATGTAGGCGGAATTCACGTCGAAATGAGAGGCGTCGATCGCTTCCACGTTGAATTTTTCGGTGAGATCGGCGGGTGAAACGTTTTGCCAGGTGCGGCCGGCGTCGCGCGTGAGCTGGATCATGCCGTTGGTGGTGCCCGCCCAGATCACACCGGATTGGAGAATGGAGGGCGCAAGGGTGGTGATTGCAGCGCCACGGTGGAAGCTCTGCGCTTCGTCTTCGTCGTCATCGCCGCGTTCGTAGGGAATGTGTCCCGCGGGAGAGCCGGCATCGGTTTTCGCGCCGACGGGACGAACGGTCAAATCGGGGCTCAGAATCTGCCAGCTTTCGCCGCCGTTGACCGTCTTCATCAGGTATTGGGTGCCGTAGTAGAGCGTGCGGGGATCCTGGGGCGAAAAAACGAGCGGCGCCATCTGGTAAGTGCGGAATTTGCCGGAGCGGACGAACACGTGCGTGATTTGGCCGATGGTCTTGTCGAAGCGGACGACGCTGCCGTACCAGCCGCCGGAGTAGACGATATTGGGATGAAGCGGGTCGGGCGCGATGGTGCAGTATTCGAAACCGCCGATGGAAAACCAGTCGCGGTAGGTGAGTTCGCCGTAATCGCTGCGATTGGGTACGGCCACGGTGCCGCTATCCTGCTGCGGGGCGTAGGAAACGTAGGGAAACTGGTTGTCGGTGATGACGTGATAGAACTGCCCGGTGGGCTGGTTGTACCACGAGGACCAGGAAGTTCCGCCGTCGGTGGAGATGATGGCGCCCTGATCGACTCCCAAGAACATGTACTTCGAATTTTCAGGATTGATCCAGAGGACGTGATAATCGTCGCCGCCGGGCGCGCCCTTGAATGAAATGAATGTCTTGCCGCCGTCGGTGGAGCGGTAGGCGGAAGTCTGCATCACGTAGACGGTGTCGGCATTGTTCGGGTCCACGAAGACACGGCTGAAGTAGGCGTTGCCGACGACGCGCGGATCTTTGGTGATCTGGCTCCAGGTCTCGCCGCCGTCATCGGAACGAAATAGGCCCTGCGTGACAATGGCAAAAACGCGCTGGCCGCGAGTCCCGGGAGCGACGGCCAAGCCCGTGCGGCCCCAGGGCTCCGCGGGCATTCCCTTGGCGGAAACCAATTTCCACGTGGAGCCTTCGTCCGTGGATTTATATATCCAGGCGTCCTGCTCGGTGCCGGGAGTCTCGCCGGACCGCCAATCGAACGGATGCCAGACCGCGGCGTAGAGGATGCGCGGATTGTCGGGATCCACTTCGAGATCATCCACGCCCGCCATTTCATCTTTGTAGAGAGTCTTCGACCAAGTTTTGCCGCCGTCGGTGGATTTGTAGACGCCCTTGGCCGCGCTGGGAGCGGACGTCGAGAGAATGGGGTGACCGAAAGCGCCGATGAGAACGATGTCGGGATTGCGTGGATCCACAATGACGGAGGTGATGTAGCGGGTGTCGTCGAGGCCCAGATGTTCCCAGGTCGCGCCGGCATCGGTGGATTTCCAAACGCCGTCGCCGTCGGTTTGCTCGCCAGTGCCGGCGTAAATGATATTGGGATTCGAGCGGGATACGGCAATGGCGCCGATCGAGGCGACGTGCTCTTGGTCAAAAATGGGTTTCCAGACCTGGCCCGTGTCGGTGGTCTTCCAAATCCCCCCTCCGGGTGTCCCTATGTAATACGTCGAGGGGTCGCCGGGAACTCCGGCGACGGCGGAGACGCGCCCACCGCGGTCGGGTCCGAGAAGCCGCCAGCGAAGGCTGGAGTAGAGGCTCGGGTCGATTTGCTGGGCGGGAGAGGGCGCGCTAAAGAAGAGCGCGGCAGGGATTACCGTGAAAACAAGCAGGAACAGCGTATTCGTGATTTTCAAAGGATTGCCTCGCGCGGCTGGGTGCCGGGATGAATGAAGGGCGTTGCATAACACATGGACAAGCTAGCAGTTATCGAGGAGCGATTTCAAGCGGGGGAAAGCAAAACAGCGGGCGGCGGCTTTCCGAAGGACAGCGTTCTATCATGATCGGCGAAGCGGACCAGGAAATTCTAGTGCAATCCGGACCAGTCGTCGGCGAGAAGAATCGAGTTCGAGGGATTCGAAGGGTCGTATTTCACGCTGGCCGTTTGTCCGGCGGCGATGCGGCTGAGGTGAGCCTGTTCTTCGAGTCCGGTGATATCTTGCGCGGTTTCGTAAGTGACGCCGGAAATCGAATAGGTGTAGTAGAGGAGTTTCTGCGCGCCGTTCAGCGGGCTGGAGCGCGGCTTTCCGAATAGAGCAGCGGATTTGGCGGGTCGAGTTGGTTCGCGCGGCTCGCGGGACTGGTCGACAATCTCGAGGACCTGGCCTTCGACAATCCGCCCGACGCGATTGAGGTAGGCACGGCGCTGGCGCTCGAGATCCTCGGGATCTTCGGGCTCGCGGCTCAGCCAGTAATAGAGGCCAATCACGGCCAGCACGCCGAGAACGGCCAGCGGAAGAGCGTCGCGCCAATTGGATAGGAGATCTTTCAACGCCTGCCTGCCCGCGAATTTTCCGGAGGGGAAAACCTCCGAAGGTCTCGGGCGCCCTCAACCCGAAGCACGTCGTTTCAAAGCCTGCCGCTTTGCAGCAAATGCAAGCCGCTTCGAGGCCTCATCCCGCATCGGAGGAAGCCACCGGATTCCGGAGCGTTCCGATGCCGCCGATGCTGACCTCAACCACATCGCCCGCGGAAAGCGGACCCACGCCCGAGGGCGTTCCCGTGGCGATCACGTCGCCGGGCTCGAGCGTCATGACCTGCGAGATCCAGCGAATTATAACATCAACGGAAAATATCATTTCCGACGTGTGTCCAGACTGTTTCCTGGAACCGTTGACGAAGGTTTCGAGAGCCGCACCCGATTCGGGCAATTCCGTTTCGAGCACAGGGCCGAACGGACAGAATGTATCGAATCCCTTGGCGCGGGTGAATTGGACGTCCAGCTTCTGCAGGTCGCGGGCAGTGACGTCGTTGAGGCATGTGTATCCGAGTACGTAAGGTTGGACATTCTCGCCCGGTGGCAGGCGCGAACAGCGCCGCGAAATAACGACACCGAGTTCGCCTTCGAAATCCACGCGGTGCGATGACGGAGGCAGCACGATGGGCTCGCCGGGAGCCAGAATCGAGGAAGGAGGCTTCAGAAAGATGAGCGGCTCCTTGGGAACGGAGTTTCCGAGCTCGGAGGCGTGCTCGCGGTAATTGCGGCCTACACAGACAATTTTTGTGGGAACCGAAGGAGGCAGAAAGCGGACAGTGTCGAGCGGCCAGGTCCGGTCCGTTGGAACTAATTCCTCGAGGAGGCTGCCGCGGAGCTCGAGCACCGCGCCGCCCTCGACGATGCCCGCCCGCTCCGGAGGATGGGATGCGACCGCATTGAGTCCGATGGAGCCGGAGGAAACCTCCAGCGGCTGGAAACGGCAGAGCTTCATGGCCTGGGATGCATTTCGCCGCCCGGCCGCCTTCTCCCCGGAAAGATGGGATGGCGGCGCGCGTGGAGCATCATGCCGCCCACCCAAGACCCCGCGGCAAAGATCGCATAGATGATGGCGCCCTCCACGAACGCTTCGCCGGGAGTCCGGAGGACATCGAACAAATTCCGGAAGAAAAATCCGGCGATGTCGTAGGCGACGACGAAAATCCCCCACCCGATAATCCCGGAAGTAAACATCTGCACGGGATGGCGAAGAAAGCGGACCACGGGAACCAGCATGAAAATCACGAAGAGGCCACCGGAAGCGGCATTGCGCTCGAGAGCGTACCGTTCGAGTCCGGGGATGCGATTGGCGGCCACGAGCGAGCCGATCATGACGATGATCAGAAGGGTTCCGGTATATAGGCCTGTGGCGAGCTCAAGCGAGGTGATCCGCTTGGCGTGAGAAACGCCGGTAGGTGAGAGGGCCATGTCGCCTAGCGCGAGGCCGCGGGAATGCCGCCCGAAACGGCGGCGCTCGCGGCGCTTTCCAGCCCGGCGTCACTCACCGCGGTGACGGAATAAAAGTAGTGAAGGCCGGGCACGGCATTCATATCGCGAAACGCGGGCGTTCGCAATAGCGCCGGATTCAAACGTTCGCCAGGCGAACCTTCCCGCTCACTTCGATAGACGTTGTAGCCCACCACATCGGTTTCGGGATTGATCGCCCAGGAGAGGTCGAGCGAGGCGGGCGCACTGCCCTGGGCGGGAACGAAAATCACTTCCAGACCAACGGGAGCGGATGGCGGGAAAATATCGCGCGGCGTGACAAGTACCAAATTCGAGTCGCCGGATTCGCGCGCCGCGCCCGCCGCCGAAAACACGCTGCGAATCGTGTACTCGTAGGTCGCGCCGAACGCGAAGTGAGTGTCGGCGAAATTGGCCTTCGAGGGATCCGTCTCCCCCAAAAGGAGGAAAGCCGCCTTCCGCCTTGGCGGCGAGGGCGACGCTGCCGAGGGAGCGGCCTGCAACTCCGCGCGGTACACGCGAAAGCCCGAAATCGTCACCGGCGCGCCGGTGACGCTCGCTGGGGGCGCCGTCCAGGTGAGCAGGATCGCGTCGTGGGTCACCTGGGCTTTGGCGTCGGCAACGGGTTGCGGAGGAATCGCGAGAGGGACGGCGACGATGTTGGAATCGTCGGATTCTCTTTTTTCCGAGGCGCGAGTGCGAACGGAATAGACGGCCTGCTCGCCCGGATGTTGCGCGAAATCCTGAGGTGAAATCACGTCGGAAAAGTGGATTTGCCCCTCCGCCGTGTACTGGCCGAGCATGGCGGGAGGAATCGTGACGACCAGCGAAAGGTTTTTCGGCGCCGCGCCCGCGGGCGAGAATCCCCGGTAAATCTCGACGGCGGGAGGAGATTTCAGGGGGCGGCGCTGGACCGTTTCATTCGGCAGGGTGAAAGTGAGAGCCACGTCGCTTCCCTGCGGGGCCGCGGCAAGGTCGGTGATCGCCGTCGGAACGGGAGGCCGGCGCTCGATGGGCTCGCCGGGGGCGGCGCAGCCGGCGAGGATCAATCCGAGCAGGGCAAGAGAAGCGAGAAATGGAGCCACCGCAGGCGCGGCACCCGCGGGGAGCCCCGCTCCAGGAATTCCCTCCCGGTTTCTCATCTTCATTCGCGGAATTCTACAGGATGTAGCGGCTGAGGTCCTGGTCTTTCACAATGCTGGCCAGCTGCTTCTGAACGTAGGCGGCGTCTACCTTGACCGTTTTTTTCTTCATTTCCGGAGCTTCGAAGGAAATATCCTCGAGAACTTTTTCGAGGATGGTATGCAGCCTGCGAGCGCCGATATTCTCGGTCTGCTCGTTGACCTTTGCGGCGAAACGGGCGATGGTGGCGATGGCGTCGTCGGTGAAGGCCAGCTTGAGCGATTCGGTGTCGAGAAGCGCGACGTACTGCTTGATGAGCGCGTTTTTCGGTTCGGTGAGGATGCGGATGAAATCGCCCTCGGTGAGAGAGCTCAGCTCGACGCGAATCGGAAACCGCCCCTGCAATTCAGGGATCAGGTCGGAGGGCTTGGTGGTGTGGAACGCGCCCGCGGCGATGAACAGGATGTGGTCGGTCCGCACCATGCCGTACCTCGTGTTGACCGTTGTCCCCTCGACGATCGGCAGGATGTCGCGTTGCACGCCTTCGCGCGAGACGTCCGGACCATGCCCCGATTCGCGGCCGGCAATTTTGTCCACTTCATCGATGAATAGGATTCCCATCTGCTCGACGCGGTCAACACCCACGCGGGTGACCTGATCCATGTCGATCAGCCTGTTTTCCTCTTCCTGAATGAGGTAATCGAAGGCTTCGGAAACGGTCATCTTCCGCTTCTTCTTCTGCTGGCCGAAGAAGCCGGAGAGCATGTCCTTGACGTTGATGTCCATTTCCTCGACGCCCTGGTTCGTGATGATTTCGAACGAAGGCATGGCCCGCTCGCGGACTTCGACTTCGACGAAACGCTGGTCGAGCTTTCCCTCGCGCAATTGGGCGCGCAGTTTTTCCCGCGTCCGCTGCGCTTGTTCGCGTCGAGCCGCTTCGGCGGCGGGGTTGGTGTCGGCCGGGAGGGGAGACGAAGGGAGAAGCAGGTCCAGAACGCGTTCCTCGGCGGCCTGCTCGGCGCGGTCCGCGACTTCGTCGAGCTTCTCCTCACGGACCATGTCAATCGAAGTTTCCACCAGGTCGCGCACCATGGATTCGACGTCGCGGCCGACGTACCCCACTTCCGTGTACTTCGAAGCCTCGACCTTCACGAACGGGCAGCCCGCAAGCCGCGCCAGCCGCCGCGCGATTTCCGTCTTGCCCACGCCCGTCGGCCCGATCATCAGGATATTTTTCGGAAGAATGTCCTCGGCCATCTCGGGCGAGAGCTTCTGGCGGCGGACGCGATTGCGTAGAGCGATGGCCACGGCTTTCTTCGCGGCGTTCTGCCCGATGATGTACTTATCGAGCTCGGCCACGATTTCGCGCGGCGTCAGCTCATCAAACGAGGGAAGCGGCTCCGGCTCTTGCGGCTGCGACTCCCCGGACAGGTAAATGACCATGTCTTTTTCCGAACCCCCTCCCGTGGGGGACTTCACAACTCTTCGACGCTGAAGTTCGCATTGGTATAGATGCAGATTTCGCTGGCGATGCGCATGGCTTCCTGCGCGATGTCCTTGGCGCCCATCTTCGTGTTTTTCGCCAATGCCCGAGCGGCGGCCAGCGCGTAGGACCCGCCCGAGCCGATGGCCGTGATCCCGTCGTCCGGTTCGATCACGTCGCCGTTGCCCGAAATGAGAAACGTAGATTTCGCGTCGGCTACAACGAGGAGCGCGTCGAGATGACGGAGGGAGCGGTCCGTGCGCCATTCCTTGGCGAGCTCGACGGCGGAGCGAGCGAGATTGCCGTGGAACTCCTGAAGCTTGTTTTCGAAGCGGGCGAACAGGGACAGCGCGTCGGCCGTGCTTCCGGCGAAGCCGGCGAGGATTTTGTCGTTGTAGAGGCGGCGCGTCTTGCGAGCGTTGTGTTTGATTACGCCTTCTCCCAGCGTCACCTGGCCGTCGGCGGTCAACACCACTTTATTGTCCTTGCGCACGCACAAGACCGTAGTCCCGTGCATCGGTGCGCGATTTTGTTGCATTGCCATCCGGACATTATACGCCACTCGAGGGGGAATCACTGAATTGTCGAGTCGAACCGGCGCGCCCTCGATTGGATAACTGCCACGACGGCCGCAGTTCCAAGCCGATTTTAGGTCTGCGACATTTGTATTCGAAAAGAATGCCGATGAGCGCGGGGACATCAGACGAATCCTCCGCCCAAAGCGCTCGCCGATTGAAACGCGGCATTCGCCGATGGCGTGCTTGCGTTCGCCGAATGCGAGTTCAGCGCGCTCGAATCACGCGCTAGGATCGCTCCGAAAAGGAGGATTTCATGACGACATATGTTTCGGATACGAAGGCGTACAAGGGCTTGGGAATGGAAGGCGCCATCGCAAAGTGGTATGCCTCGCTCACCCGGAAATCGCTGGAGGATTTTCGGGCGCTCGCCCGCCGCGTCGCCGCGCAAATTCTGCCGGGGAGCCGAGTCTTGGAAGTCGCTCCCGGGCCCGGTTATTTCGCCATCGAATTGGCGAAGCTCGGCGACTACAAAATCACAGGGCTGGACATCAGCGAAACGTTCGTCGAAATCGCCAGCGCCAACGCGGCGAATGAGAACGTGCGCGTCGATTTCCGGCGCGGCAATGCGTCGGCGATGCCGTTTGCCGATGAAACGTTCGACTTTCTTCTTTGCCGCGCGGCTTTCAAGAACTTCACCCAACCGACGCGCGCCCTGCAGGAAATGCGCCGCGTTCTCGCGCCCGGGGGACAGGCTCTGATCATCGACCTGCGCCGCGACGCTTCCCCGGAATCGATCGAACGGGCCGTCAACGGCATGAAACTCGGCGCGGTGAACGGCATGATCACGAAACTTACGTTTCGCTTCATGTTGCTCAAGCGCGCCTATACGAAAAGCCAATTCGAGGAGATGCTCGCGGCGGCGCAGTTTCAGGGCGCGGAGATTCGCGAAGATTTGCTGGCGCTGGAGATTCAGCTCAAAAACGAGCGAGCGGCCTCGTAAGCGGGAGCACGCGGCCGGCCCGGCAAGGCGCGGATACGTTCCGCTGCACGAACGTCATACGCACGCGAAGGGCAGGCTGCACGAAGGACCGGATCCAGAACGGTTCCGGTTTTTGTGCTGCCCGGCCTAGGCGCTCCCTTGAAATTCGCCGCCATTCGTGACAGGTTGGAGCAGGCGCACGACTCTCCGCGCCAACCGAGGCCCTGCATGGATCCCATCTCCATCACCGTGAACGGGAAGTTGCACGTCGTCGAGGTCGCGCACGAGACGCCGCTTCTTTGGGTCCTTCGCGACACGCTCGGCCTTACGGGGACGAAATTCGGGTGTGGAGCGTCACTTTGCGGCGCGTGCACCGTGCACGTCGAAGGTGAGGCCACGCACTCGTGTGTCACGCGCATCGCCTCCGTCGCCGGGAAGCGAATCACCACGATCGAGGGCTTGTCTCCCAACGGCAGCCATCCTGTTCAGGAGGCATGGATTGAGGCGCAGGTGCCGCAGTGCGGCTATTGCCAAGCCGGGATGATTATGACGGCCTCGGCGCTGCTTGCAAAGAATCCCGCTCCGACCGACGCCGATATTGACGATGCGCTCGGCGGAAACATCTGCCGCTGCGGGACGTACCAGCGAATCCGCGAGGCAGTCCATCAAGCCGCGAAAAAGCCGGCTGCGACTGCCCCTGCGGCCGCCGCGGGAGGCGCGCGATGAGCTCCGCCTCGAAGGTCGCTCCGGCATCTTTTGCCGCCCGCATCGCGAAGCCTTCCCGCCGTGAATTTTTGCAATTCACGGCCGCTGGAGGAGCGGGACTGATTCTGGGAATCTATTTGCCGGCAGCGTCGCCTCTCCGTGCGGCTCCGGCGGGTTCACAGGATTTCATTCCCAACGCTTACGTTGAAATTTCTCCCTCGTGCGAGATGCGCCTCTGGGTGGCGCGCTCCGAAATGGGACAGGGAGTGCGCACTTCTCTCTTGATGATTCTGGCGGACGAGCTCGACGCGGATTGGTCAAAAATCAAAATCGAGCAGGGCGATTGGGATCTCAAGTACGGCGATATGACGACGGGCGGGAGCTTCAGCGTGCGCTCGTCCTGGGATCCCCTGCGCCAGGCTGGAGCCACAGCCCGGGCCATGCTGGTCGCGGCGGCCGCCGAGCGCTGGCACGTCCCCTCATCCGAATGCACGACGGGCGATAGCGCCGTCTATCACGAAGCGACCAAGAACCGCCTGACGTACGGCGAAGTTGCGGCGAGCGCTGCCGAGCTGCCCGTCCCGAAAGACGTCCCGGTTAAGACGCCGAAAGATTATCGCCTGATCGGAACGAACAGGGGTCGCGTGGACGCCCCGTTCATCGTGATCGGCGAGGCGCATTACGGCATCGACACGAAGCTTCCCGGGATGCTCTTCGCGGTTGTCGCGCGTCCGCCAGTTTTGGGCGACCGGGTGAAATCCTTCGACCCCGCGCCCGCTCTCGCCGTTCCCGGCGTTCGCAAGGTTTTCGAAGTTCCGGCCGTTGAACTGCAGCCGCTCTTTGGCGAGGAGCGCGCACCGCATTCCGGACACCAGCATTATCTGTGGGGCGGCGTGGCGGTGGTGGCGGATTCCACCTGGCAGGCCATGGCGGGGCGCAAGGCGCTCCAGATCGAATGGGAAAGCGGGGCGGGCGCGGACGAGTCCACGGAGAAGCAGCGCGCGGCGCTGGCTGATTTGCTGAAAACGCCCGGCAAGGAATTGAAGAAGATCGGCGATCCAGACGCCGCGTTTTCCTCGGCGGCGAAGACCGTCGAAGCGGAGTACGAGACTCCCTTCGTCGCCCATGCGCCGATGGAGCCGCCCAACTGCACGGCAAGCTTCGCCGGGGGAAAATGCGAGGTCTGGGCACCGACGCAAAATCCCGGCGGCATGGCCGCCTCACTTGCGAGTGTGCTTCAAATTCCTCCTTCCGCCATCACCATTCACATCACGCTGATCGGCGGAGGATTTGGACGGAGATTGAATATCGAGTACGGCGTCGAGGCCGCGCTCGTCTCGAAATCGGCCGGAGCGCCCGTGAAGATCATCTGGACGCGCGAGGACGATCTTCGCCACGATTATTACCGTCCCATCACGCGCCATCGGCTGCGAGCCGCTCTGGATTCCCAAAACCGGGTGGCCGGCTGGTCGCACCACATCGCAGCGCCCTCGACCGACGGCACTTACCTCGGGGGCGAGATTCCAGACACGGTCGGGACCGAGCTCGCGGGAGTAGGGCTGGCCGCCGGGGCTGTCCCGAATTACAAGCTGGAGCAGAGTTTCCTGCACACGGCGGTCCTGCGCGGCTACTGGCGGGCTGTGGACACCAACTGGAACCATTTTGCTGTCCACAGCTTTATCGACGAAGTGGCCGCCGCGACAGGAAAAGATCCGCTCGAGATGCGCCGCGAAATCATCCGAACGAGCCAGAAGCCCGTGGCCGAGCAGGACGACGATAATACGGGCCCGGTGCACGTCTCCCGCTTGCTCGGCGTGCTGGAGCTGGCAGCGGAAAAGGGAGACTGGGGCAAGCCGATTGCTTCGGGCCGGGGACGCGGGATTGCGGGGCTCTACGCGTTCGGGACATACGTCGCGCAGGTTGCGGAAGTGACTGTTTCCAAAGACGGTGGAGTGAAAGTGGACCGCGTGATTTGCGCCGTGGATTGCGGGCAGGTGATCAATCCCGACATGGTAAAGGCCCAGATTCAGGGAGGGGTTGTCTTCGGATTGTCCGCGGCGCTCTTCGAGCAGATTGAGATTGAAAATGGCCAGGTGCAGCAGGCCAATTTTGATACCTTCCCCGTACTGCACATCGATGACGCTCCGCGCGTCGAGGTTCACATCGTCCCGGGCCACGAGTCTCCCGGCGGCATCGGCGAGCCCGGCGTGCCGTCCGCAGCTCCCGCCGTCGCGAACGCGATTTTCGCCGCGACGGGCAAGCGGCTTCGCCGCCTGCCATTTCAAACGCAGGAACTAGCCCAAGGCTGAGCTGGTTTTTTTCAGCCCCCGGCGGGAATTCGGTCTTCCGCTTGCGTGCTCGAAAGATCGGCACCAGTCGCTTCTTTTCCGAAAAATGTGACCACGGCCAGAAACGCCGCGACGATCAACGCGGTCCATGCCAGGACCGGAGCGAAATTCCCCGCGTAGCGCCGTTCCGCCAGCTTCGCCTGGATCGGCGCATTCCACGACGCCAGGAAATTTCCCAACTGGTACGCGAATCCGGGGAAGGTGCCGCGCACGGAAGCGGGCGAGAGCTCGTTCAAGTGCGCCGGAACGATTCCCCACGCGCCTTCGACCAAGAACTGGAGAATGAACGCTCCGACCGCCAGCATCCAAGGCTTCGTCGAGTAGGCCCACAGCGGAATCACCGGAATCGTCAGAAGGACGGCTACGATGATGGCGCGCCGACGGCCGATCTTCTCCGACCACGCGCCGAATACGATGCTGCCCAGCAGCGCCCCGACATTGAAGATCACCGTGATCAGGCCGACGATGTGCGGCGTCAGGCCGTGATTTTTAATGAGGAACGTCGGATAGAGATCCTGCGTGCCGTGGCTGAAGAGGTTGAACCCGAACATCAACACGGCCAGAAACAGAAAGGGAGCAATCAGAGGAAGCAGGGAGCGCAGCTTTTGGGAATAATAGAAGAGGCCTCTGGTTTCCCCCCGCGCCTTTTCCCGGTGCGCGCGGCCCGATTCCCACGCGGGAGATTCCTCGACACTGCTGCGGATGTACAGCACGAGAAACGCCGGCAGCGCGCCTACGACAAACATCATCCTCCAGCCGATGTGAGAGAACAGCGTGCCGAACGCGAGTCCCGCCAACAGGTACCCGGTGTTGTATCCCACCTGCAAGAGACCCGAGAACAGACCCCGCCCCTCGGCCGGCAAAGTCTCAAACGTGAGAGCCGCACCCACACCCCACTCGCCGCCCATCGCTACGCCGAACAGCGCGCGAAGGATCAAGAACACTTTCAGCGAGGGAGCAAACCCCGAAGCGAGTTCGAGCAAGGAAAAAGAAATAATGTCGAGCATCAAGACGCGGCGGCGTCCGAAGCGGTCGGCAAGAATCCCAAACAGAAAAGCGCCCACCGGACGCAGCGCCAGCGTCAAAGAAATCGCCTCGCTGACGGCGGAAACCTTGGAGTGAAATTCGGCGGCGATGGCGGGCAGGCATACGACGAGGATGAAAAAGTCGAACGCGTCGAGCGACCAGCCAAGGTAGCAGGCAAAGAAAGTGTGGCGCTGCCGCGGTGTAAGACTCCGGAAGCGATCGATGAAGTTCAACGCAGTTTCCCATAGCGAGCGAGCCCGGCGTTGGCGACGGCGTCCGTGACACGGGCGACGCGCGCCATCTCCGCCACATCGTGGACGCGCACAATGTGAGCGCCCTGCAAAACGGCCGCGGCCACGGTAGCCGCGGTCGCCCAGACGCGGTTTTCCGACGCGTCCAATTCCGGCGGCCGGCCAACCACGCGTGCAAGAAACGATTTTCGCGATGTTCCCACGAGAATCGGAAAGCCCAGTTTCGCGAGATCAGGCAAGCGAGCGATCAGCTCCAGATTTTGTTCCGCGCTTTTACCGAAGCCGATGCCTGGATCGAGAACGATCCGCCGGGCGGAGACGCCCGCCTTGTGCGCCACAGCTACGGCCCTTCGCAAACCGGAAATCACGTCACGGACGACATCCCCGGCAAAAGGTCTTTTCTGCATCGTCAGCGGCTCGCCCCGCATGTGCATCAGCACCAGCGCCATTTTCCGGCTGCGGGCCAGCCCCGCCATGCGCGGGTCGCGGCGGAGGGCGGTGACATCGTTGAGGATTTCGGCGCCGGCAGCAGCGGCGGCTTCGGCGACTTCGTATTTGCTCGTGTCGATCGAGACCGGGATTTTCAGCCGCCCGCGGAGCTTTTCAAGGACAGGGAGAACGCGCCCCAGCTCCTCTTTCGCTGTGATTCCGCGCGAACCGGGGCGGGTGGATTCACCGCCCACGTCGATGATAGCTGCACCGGAGCGCTCCATCGCGAGAGCGTGCTCGAGAGCCGCTTGCGGATCGAGGAATTTCCCCCCGTCTGAAAAACTATCGGGCGTCACATTGAGCACGCCCATAAGGAGCGTGGACTCACCGAGAAGGAGATTCCGGGAGGGGAGCGCGAGATGGAAACGCCTTCGGCGGAACATTGGACAGGTATTGAATCACGGTTTCCGGCAAATCGAAACCGGGAGGCGAGTCAGCGGCCGGCGGGAATGTAATAGGACCCACGATAGTCAATCGTTACGTTCGGGGCATCGGGAACTTCGACCCTCAAGGCGTGCCAACCTGGCTTGGGCGGTCCGCTCGGACTTTCGGAGGGAGGGAAGCCCAGGGTGTATTCCGCTCCGATACGCTGGGCGATTCGCCGAAAGGTGTCGGCCATGCTGGAGGCCTCGTTGAGAAAATACAGCTCGCCGCCGGATGCGCGGGCGATCTCCGCCAGGAAAAGCGTGTACGCGGGAATCCCTTCCTGGCGAGCCTGGAGTCCGATGAGGGAACGATCGCGATGAGCCTGGAGCCAAGCGGGAGTAAGAATCTTCGGGCGATTTTCGGTCGAGACGGCGAAAACTTGGATGTCGTCGGCCGCCAGCAGCCTCTCCAAATCGTCGAAAGTAAGCCGGTTGTCTCCTGCACCCCAGGGACGGGTGCTTGCGGGATCGATTGAGAGGCCGAGGCCGCTGTCCTGCCCGTCGGTGAGCAGGATGATTCCCTTCCGGCCGGTGCGACCCGCAAACAATTTCGCGGCCGCGAGATAAACGGACTGGTAGATGTTCGAGCCGCCTGTGTCAGCGAGAAGATCGCGGACGTTCACGCGGCCGACGGCCAGGCGGAGAAGCTCGCGGACGGTGGTGAATTTCTGCTGCAAGTAGGTGTGCGCGGAAAAATCGACTACGGCGACTTCGTCCGAAGGCGCGAGTCCCTCGACCAGAGCATTTGCCGCGTCCTTCATTTCGCCCGCAGCGGGCAGCACGCTGGGGCTGGCATCAATGACGAGAGCGACGCTTGCGGGCTGAGAAGAATCGTCGAAATTGGTGATTGGGCGGGGCGAACTATCGTCAAACACCCGGAAACGCTCGCGCGCAAGCCCACGGATAGGAGTACCGTCGGGAGCAAACACGGAGCATGTGACGCGGACAACCTGCGCTTGGACTTCGATGGCATGAGCGGCGAGCGGAGCAGCGTTGGCTGGAGGGCCAGGAGGGGGAGCGGCGGATCGAGAGACGATGCCCAGTTCTCCGGTCGAGGGGTCCCTTTGATAAACCACTCCCGAATCCAGGACGACGGGGCGCTTATGTTTCCCGCGCTGTGCCCTTGCCCTCAAGGCGAAGAGCGGGACCAGCAGGACGAAAGCGCCGGCAAGAATTAGAAGGCGGAACAGAACGGACCGGCGGTTTTTTCCGGTCGCAACTGCGGAACGAGGCATGGCCGAGTTCAGTCGAGGTCGAAATCGCGAAGCGGCTTCTTGAGAGGCTCGTCGTTGGCTTTCTTGAGGTTTTCGGCAAATTTTCTGGCGAGAACGTCTTCTTTCATTTTTTCGGCCTCGACGGACGCGCGGAACTTCGCCTCGACGTGATCTTCATGCTCGCGAAGGAGGCGCGCGGTATCGTCCAGATCAATCGAAGGAGGCCGGACAGGCGCGGAGTGGGAAAGAACCACGCCAAGCGTGCGGTCGATTTTCAATTTCGCGCCGCAGCAGGGGCAATCCAATTCAATCACGTCGAAAGATTTGCTCGCCATGGCTGCATTTTACGCCGATTCGGGAAATGGGAACAGTGCCGAAGGGGAAAGGCCCAGCAGCCGGAGCGCGGGCGCCCAACAAAAAAAGGGCCTCGAAATTCGAGGCCCTTCCAGAAATCAGCGGGGACTGAACCGCCGGAGCGTCAAGCCGGCGCGGGCTTTTCGCCCTTGGTAAGCCCGGGAATCGGGCGCGGTTCGGGTCGCAGGGCGAGCTGGGGCTCCTTGGCCGGAACCGGCGGAGCCGAAGGCGGAGGCGAGGGCGGCTTCTCGGGGAGCGTTTTGCCTTCCATCAAAAGCTTGAGTTCGTTGGCGTCGAGAACTTCGCGTTCGAGCAGAGCCTGGGCGATGCGTTCAAGGGTGTCTTTCTGGCTTTCGAGAATGCCGCGAGCGCTGGTGTAACCGCGACTGACGATGGAGCGGACTTCGGCGTCGATTTTGATCGCCGTGTCTTCGGAATAATCGCGGTGTTGGGCAATTTCGCGGCCGAGGAAAATCGCTTCTTCCTTCTTGCCGAAAGTCAGGGGTCCGAGAGTGCTCATGCCCCATTCGCAGACCATCTGGCGGGCGATCTCGGTGGCGCGTTCGATATCGTTGCCCGCGCCGGTGGTGATGTGCTTGAGGAAGATTTCTTCGGCCGCGCGTCCTCCCATCAGAACAGCGAGCTGAGATTCGAGGAACTCTTTGGTGTAGGTGTGCTTGTCGTCGATGGGGAGCTGCATGGTGACGCCGAGAGCCATGCCGCGGGGAATGATCGTGACCTTGTGGAGCGGGTCGGCTCCGGGAGTCATGGCGGCGACCAGGGCGTGGCCGGCCTCATGATAGGCCGTGTTCTTTTTCTCCTCGTCGGAAAGAATCATGGATTTCCGCTCGGCGCCCATCAGGACTTTGTCCTTGGACATTTCAAAATCGGCCATGGTGACGAATTTGCGGTTCTGGCGGGCAGCCCAGAGAGCGGCTTCGTTTACCAGATTCGCGACGTCGGCTCCGGAAAATCCGGGAGTGCCGCGGGCAATGACGGAAAGGTCGACGTCATCCGAAAGGGGAACCTTGCGCGTGTGAACGCGGAGAATTTCCTCCCGGCCCCGGACGTCCGGACGGGGAACGACGACGCGGCGGTCGAAGCGGCCAGGCCGGAGCAAAGCGGGGTCGAGAACGTCGGGGCGGTTGGTGGCCGCAATCAGGATGACGCCTTCGTTGGATTCAAAGCCGTCCATTTCGACGAGCAGGGCGTTGAGCGTCTGTTCGCGTTCGTCGTGGCCGCCGCCGAGCCCGGCGCCGCGATGCCGGCCAACGGCGTCAATTTCGTCGATGAAAATGATGCAAGGAGCATTTTTCTTTCCCTGCTCGAAGAGATCCCGGACGCGGCTGGCGCCCACGCCGACGAACATTTCGACGAAGTCGGATCCGGAAATCGAGAAGAAGGGAACGTTGGCCTCGCCGGCAATCGCCCGCGCGAGCAGAGTCTTGCCGGTTCCCGGAGGGCCAACCAGCAAAACGCCCTTGGGGATGCGCCCGCCGAGTTTTTGAAATTTCTGGGGATCTTTCAAAAAGTCAATAATTTCGTAGAGTTCTTCTTTGGCCTCGTCAATACCGGCGACGTCTTTGAATGTGGCCTTCTTCTGCTGCGCGGTCAAAAGGCGGGCGCGCGATTTTCCGAAGCTGAGGGCCTTGTTACCGCCGGCTTGCATCTGGCGCATCATGAAAATCCAGAAAAGGACGAGGAGAAGAATGGGGCCAAGATTGATGAGGAGAGAAAGCCAATCGTTGTGGTTCGCTTCCTTGTAGTTGTAATGAACGTTCTTGTCGTCGAAGGCCTTGGTTACTTCGGGAATGGTGGCGTTGGCGACGGTGACGTGCTGGAATTTTCCGCCGTCCGTGTACTCGCCTTCGAGTTCAGCGCTGTTTTGGGAGAGGTAAATATTGGCGTCTTTGACGGCGCCACTCTGCACCTTGGCCATGAAGGTGGTGAAGCTGGGTTCATCCTCGCGGGCCGATTGGCCGCTCTTCGACGCCATTTCCCAGAGGACGACGGCCAGACAAATCATCAAAAGCCAAAAAAGTATGGTACGAACCGTTGAGTTCACTGTCTTACCTCACCCTCTTGTCCCTACACCCAGTTAGATGCATCGGCGACGCCGGTGAATTCAGCTATGTGCAAGAGCAAAAAACCTCGTCAAGTTCCCCGCGCCTGACTACCCTCGATCAGAACCCCTGCGCGAGTTTGGCGGCCGATGCCAAATTCAGCGGCTGGAGGAAACCTCCAGGCCCAAACCACCCGCCCAGCACTCTCGAGAACCGGCCAACTCGCACGCTGCCGGACCGGGACACGGCGGGCCAAAAAGAGCTGCTTCAATTTTTTCGACTGGCGACGCCCACAAGGCCGATACGCGTCACCCGGGCGCCAGTTCCGCAGGACCAGGGGGGTGCGGAGCAAATCGGCATCGAGAGCAACCGCGTGCATTTTAGTTTCTCGCTCCGGCAATGGCCAGTCAATGACTTTCAACTTGAAGCGAGCCCCAATTTCCGGAACGGAAACAAAGGTTTCGCCCCGTCCCGGAAGGGCCACGGCATACTGGTAAGACCCGGACTGAAACACCGTCTTTGTGGCGGAACCGGCCCGCACCGGACACGTATAAAAACACAATTCGGCAAAATTCTTCTCGACCTTCACGCCGCCGGGCAAGTGCAAGGCGCGGCCGCTGGACGAGCCGGAGGCCAAGGAAATGACTTGTTCGACATGGACGGCACCGAGCGCCGCGCGGCCGCCGCGAGCCTGTTCATAAAGACGACGGACGAGGCGTTCCGTAAGCGGACGAAGGAGGGCGGGAGCGGGTGAATCCAGATTTCCGCCGGCCGGCGCGAGAAAAGAAAGGAGCGACGGAGAGAGCAAATCCCTGGCGGGAATCGCGACACCTTCCGAAGACGGGCGAGCAAGGCGGTGGAAGCAAGTATCGACGACCGCATCCCAGAAGATTTCGTCCTCACGAGCCAAGCGAGCTAAATTGCACAGATGATCCACCGAGGCGGAAGAAAATTCGGCTTCCAAAACGGGCAACATGCGCGCCCGGATGCGAGCGCGGGTGCGCTGGGTATCAAAATTCGAGGAATCTTCCCGCCAAGGCTGGCCGAGGGATTGGAGATAGCCGCGAAGTTCGCCGCGACGGAAATTGAGCAGCGGGCGAACCACACACCCAGAAACAGGGTGGATACCCGCCAGGCCGCGAAGACCGGTACCGCGGATCATGTGAGACAGAAGCGTTTCGGCCTGGTCTTCGGCCGTATGGGCCACGGCGACGCGCGAAACGCGCCCGGCGGCGGCAACACTTTCAAAAAATGAATAACGCAGCCTGCGGGCGGCGTCTTCGAGATTCCAGCGGTTTTGTTTCGCGGCGGCGGCGACATCCCGGCGGTCACAGATGAATTCGAGGTCATGAGCGCGCGCGAGCGATGCGACAAAGTCCGCATCAGCGTCCGCTTCGGCGCCACGCAAAGAGTGGTGAAAATGCAAGACACGAAGGCTGGCGCCAATCTCGCTCTGCACTGCCAGCAAGAGACGGAGTAATGCAACGGAATCGGCGCCACCGGAAACGGCGACGCCGAGAGATTCTCCGGGAACGAACGACCGCGAGCGGCGCAGAAAAGAAGCGAATCGGAGTTGCAACTTTGAAGTGGCGGAGCGTCGCATCGAAAACAGCCAACCCCAGCAAGTTCCAAAACCATAGTAGCAGCCCGCGCAGCGTGGGTCGAGCCAGGGGGGCGCGATCCGGCGGGGATCAGGGGCGCTCGACAACCTGCTGAATCAGGAGTCCCCGGCTATAGGAGATTCTCCTGTCAAGGGCAACGGCGGCGAAATAGGAGCATTTCTGGCGCTCACGGTCGAGCCAGGCCGAGGCGCTCGGAACGAGCTTGGAGCAAAACGACGCAAGCATGTGCAGGATGGAGTAGTAGGTACCGACAGCGCGGATGTCCACTTGATCGTCGCCCTGCTCGGGGCATAACCGGACGAGCTGAAGCAGGCGATGAAAATCCTCGGCGGAGAGGTTGGCGCTGGCGACGCCGGTGACCTCGCGGACGCGGTCGGAGAGCTCCACAGTTCGGCTCGCAGCCAAAATCGAGCGGCAGTGGGAGACAAAAAACTGCAAAAACGCCGCAATCGAAATCACACAAATAAGGGCAGCAATCATCGGGCTTTCACCGCGAACGCCTCCGTCATCAAGCGAGACTCCTCCGGAACCTTCGTAAACGTGTAAGCCCAAGCCAGCGGCAGCCACGTCCCGAGGACGGGTGGGAGCCAACGCAGGCCGTAGTTTTGAAGCACGGGGAACAGGTTGTGAAGAGCATAGACACCGGCGGTGGCGCTGAAATAGACGCCGAGAGCGAGGATCAACTGGATCAGGCGCGTACGCGTCTCGCGCAATTTCAGGAGGGCGCCCCAAAGCAGGTACGTGAGGATGACGCCGACGAAATTGAGATTCTGCTCGAGTTCAACGACGAATCGCGAAGTCAAATGCTCCTTGGTCTGATAGACAACCAAGTAGGAGAAGAAAGCCGTGGCTCCGAGAAGGAGAACAGCCGCGACGCGAATATAGCGGGCGACATGCATTTCCGTGAAGACTTGCTGATAAAAGTGAATCATGACGAAATACATCAGGATGTAAAGGAGGCCGTCAGAATAGTAGTAATAAAAAAAGTAAGAGCGGGAATCGAATCCGAACCTATGGATATAGATAAACTGACCGCAAGTAACGGCCGCGGCGCAAAGCATGTAGATATTGAGAGTTAGGTAGCGTTTGAAGTCTTTGCGGAGGAATGAAGACACCACTACGTAGGATTCTAGCAGAAAACCTGCTAACCATAGGGTGTAGTCAAGTGGGCCCAGCATTACAATTCCAATTCCGAGGCCCAGCCCAAGCTCACCAGAACTGCATGTGCGGTGTGCCGCGCGGTCTTACGGCAGCACACTCACCTGGGTTTTTACCAGCGATCCGGAGGTACCGGGCCGCTGGTGCTGGCAGCCAGCCAGCGGTCCGGAGGAACAGGACCACTCGTGCTGTCAGCCAACCAACGATCCGGCGGAACCGGGCCGCTCGTGCTTGCCAACCAACGATCAGGTGGCACCGGGCCGCTCGTGCTTGCCAATACCGAGTGGGTTGACAACGATCTCAACCCCATCGCGCTGGCAAGGACAAGCAGCGCCAACACCACAACAGCCGACCACTTATACATGGGACCCCTCCGAGTAGGGAAACTACGCGGCGAAGTCTATAAGCGGTCAGGTGCCGTCAAGAGGGAAATTTCGGGGTCGTGTGCCCAAACGGTACACACCCCGACCCTCCTCTGGTCTGGCCAGAGCCTCTCCAAGTTGTCGCCACCAAGACTAGGGATTGGAAAAGTGCGGGTCAATGTTACGAAAGTACTGTCTTTGCTCGCCGGTCCACGATGCGGGAATCGGCGGAAATGGCAGTGTTTGCAATCATTCCAGAGCCGGGCCAGGAATGGGGGAACGCATGGGGCTGGCTTGACACCTCGACAAAGGAACCCTTAGCATCAAGAACTTGGTGTTGTGCCGGCGTAGCTCAGTGGTAGAGCGAGGGTCTCATAATCCCTAGGCCGTGGGTTCGATTCCCCCCGCCGGCACCAAATGCTTTGAGCGAGTTTGCAATCACGCAGGCCGACCACGAGACCTTCGCCCATAACCCGGTTCACGCTGGAACCCGCACCACGAAACTTTTCAACGAAACGAATTTGTGGCGGCATCCGGATGAAAATTGAAGCGAGCAGTTGCGGCGATTACACGGGCCGACGTGTATGTGAGCGGCCATTACGGGCAGCGGCAGACCAGAAGAATTCTCAGCGGAGGGGGGCGGAATGGGCTCACTGACACGGCGGGATTTCATACGGGCAGGAGCGGGATCGGTGGCGGCTGGAGCAGCGGCGAAGATGATCCTGCTGGAACCGGCGCCGTTGTGGGGCGCGGGGCGGCCGGTGGCGCCGAGCGATCGAATCCGGTTCGCGTCAATCGGGACAGGGACGCGGGGATGCGAATTGCTGAAAGCGTCGCTGGCGGTGCCGGGTGTCGAATGCGTCGCGGCGTGCGATTTGTATACGAGCCGGCATGAAGCGGCGCAGGAGGCGATTCAGAAAAAGATAGATGTGACGGGGAACTATCACGAGATTCTGAGCCGTCAGGACGTGGATGCGGTGATTGTGGCCGTCACGGACCATCAGCACCGGCGCGTCGTGGTGGACGCGTGCAACGCGGGCAAGGACGTGTACTGCGAAAAGCCGATGTCGCACAGAGTGGAAGAGGGTTTCGCGATCGTGGAGGCAGTGCGAAAAAACAATCGCATCCTGCAAGTGGGCAGCCAGCGAGTGAGCTCCATCGTGTTCGAGAAGGCGCACGAAATCTACGCTTCGGGAGCGCTCGGCGATGTGTTCTTTATCGAAGCGTCGATGGACCGCAATTCGGCGAGCGGCGCGTGGGTGTATCCAATTCCGCCGGACGCGAGCCCCGAGACAATCAACTGGGACGAGTATCTGGTGGGAGCGCCGGAACGCGGGTTTGACGCAGTGCGTTTCTTTCGGTGGCGCTGCTTCACGGATTACGGCGAAGGACTGGCGGGCGATCTGTTCGTGCACATGCTCTCGGGAATTCTCTCAATCGTTGGAATTGATGACGCACCGCAGCGGGCAAGGACGGCCGGTGGACTGTTCCGATGGAAGGATGGGCGCGATTTTCCGGATGTGATCGAAACGCTCTACGACTATCCACACTTCCGCATCTTGCTGCACTGCAATCTGAACAATGCGGCGGGCGACATGGTGACTTTTCAGGGGACGAAAGGGACACTGGAGATCAACGGGCAAACGTTGACCTTCACGCCCCAAAGCACCAACTACGGCCCGGAAACCTACTCGACACAAGGATGGCCGGCGAGGCTCCGCGACGAGTACCTGGCGAAATGGGCGGCAGACCATCCGGCGCCGGAGCCGCTCGATTATCAAGTCTCCGAAGGGGAGGCTTTCACGGCTCCGCCAGGGTACAGCGACGTTTCGGCCCATCAGGCCAATTTCTTCAATGCGGTGCGAAGCCGCAAGCCGCCCGTGGAAAACGAAGTGTTCGGCAATCATGCGGCCATCGGCTGCCACATGGCCAATTACGCGTATTTCAAAAACACGATCGCCACGTGGGATCCGGCGACAAAAACAATCCAGGGATGAGTCCGCGGCGGCGGTCGCTTCAGGCAACTTTCACAATAGATGATTTGCAATCGGGGAGTTTGAACATGAATCGAATTTCGAGAAGGACTTTTCTGAAGACCGCATCGGCGACGGCCGCGTGCGCAGGCGTGTGGGGTGCAGCTCTGCCGGCCACGGCCAATCCGCTGGGGCTGCCGATCGGATTGCAACTCTACTCGGTGCGCGAACTGCTGCCGAAGGACTATGCGGGAACGCTCAAGCAACTCGGGGCAATCGGTTATCAAGAGGTGGAGGCAGCGGGATTTTTCGGTTATACGGCCGATGAAGTGAAACAGGCGATGATTCAAGCAGGACTGCGCTGCGTGAGCGCGCATTACCCACTGGCACAGCTCATGCCCGAGGAAGGCGAAATCGTTCAGTACGCCAAGGACCTGGGGCTCGAATACATCATCTGCTCATCGCCAACCTTGAAGGATCCGTCGAGGCTGAAGCCGGGAGGCGCGCGGGCGCTCGCAGCAGTGATGACGCTGGACGATTGGAAATGGAATGCCGAACAATTCAACCGCATTGGGGAGCGCGTGAACGCGGCGGGCATGCGGTTTGGATATCACAATCACACGGGCGAGTTCCGCGAGATCAACGGCGTGGTGGCCTACGACCAGCTGCTACGGTGGACCGACCCCTCCAGCGTGACGATGGAGATGGACTGCGGGTGGGTGGTGGTGGGCGGGAAGAACCCGGTGGATTATCTGACACGCTACCCCACACGCTTTTCCATGCTGCATGTGAAGGAGTTCAAACTGGGAGGTGCGAGCACGGAGACCGGAACACCGCCGTCGACCGAGATGGGACGCGGAAGCATCGACTACCGGCCGATCTTCGAGGCAGCGAAAAAGGCTGATATCAAGCACATCTTCGTGGAGCAGGAGGAATTTGACATGCCTCCGCTCGAAGCGCTGAAAATCGACGTGGATTACATGAAGTCTTTGACGATTTAACGCGAACGATCTTGCGCCGCCAGACCGGGCAGCGCGAGTTTCCGCGCTAGCGCACCATACTCCGAATTACCAGATTCAATCCGACCATCAGGACCGCGGAAGCGGGAATCACCAGCAATGCCTTTTTCAAGCGACGCGGATCGTTGCCGGCGATAAAGCCGATGACGCGCGAGCTGACAGCCAGCCCGATCCAACCACAGGTGATGACGATGCCGATCGCCGTGCCGGTCATGCGCGGAAAGGCGTCAGCGACGATTGCCAATGTGGTGGGGAAGACCGGCGCCATCGAGAGGCCCGCCAGAAAAACCAGAGCGAAAGCCGCCGCGGGCCGGTTGGTCTGAAGCATCAGGAACGTCGTGACGACCATGGCGGCGGACGCGGCCAGCGTGACGGTGGTGGCGGGAACGCGGGCAAACACCGGCGCAACACCGACGCGGCCAACCAGCAGGCCGAGCGCAAATCCCAAGGAAAGGATGTTGAGAGCGCGCGATTCGGAGATTCCTTGCGCGATGAGGTGGCGGGGCAGCCAGTTCCAGATTCCCACTTCGCAGCCGACGTAGAGAAACATGAACAATCCGAGGAGAAATAGCAGGGGGCGCGCGAGAACAGGAGCCGCGTCGGCAAGGATGAACCGCCCAGCGCCAGCGGGAGGAGGCATTTTGGCCAGCGCTTGGATGAAGAGCGTGGCAACGGTGAGAGACGCCACCGCATAGCAAAGGCGAACCCAGTTTCGAGAGAAGAGATTGGCGGAAATAAAGGGGGTGGCAAGTCCACCGAGCCCGAAAAAGAGATTGACCAAGTTCAGGGCAACTGCGCGATGGGCCTCGCCAACGCCGCTGACCAGCGCATTCGCGCCGGTGACGACAATGCCTCCTCCCACGCCAAGTATGAAGAGGAGAAACAAAATGCTCCGAAAACCGGGCGAACGAGGCAGGACGAAAAGAGAGATTGAGATGAGAGCAAGACCCAGGATGAGTCCCAATTTGTCGCCTTGGTTATCGAGCAGCGGACCCACTCCGAGTGAGGCGATGATCAAGCCGAGCGCCTGCGCAAAGGCGATGGTGCCGTTGTGGCTGGGAGAAAGTTGGAATCGTTCGGAGAGCGCCGGGAGGATGGTGCCCAGCATGGCGGCGATCATCCCGTAAACGAAGATGGCGACAACGGCGGCAAGAATCAGCACGCGGGAACGCTCCTTTCAATTCCCAGGTTCGCGCGCTGCGACGTCGATCCAGGACCGCTTCCGGTGGCTCTGGAGCGCGGCGTCGAGGATGGAGAGTTGTCGCAAACCATCGATGAACTGCGGGTATTCGATGGGGGCACGCGGGTCTCCGATGGAAGAGTAGAAGCGGCGGAAGAGTTGCTTGAACGTGTCGTCGTAGCCTTCACTGTGGCCTCCGGGAAGATCGGCGTAACCGCGCGCACCGGGCCTGAGCAGAGACGGATCTTTGAGAAGAAGCTGATTGGGGGTATCGCGGTGGCCGATCCAAAGCTCGTCGGGACGCTCCTGATTCCAGGCGACGGATGATTTTGCGCCGTAAATTTCGATGCTAAGGCGATTCTTGCGCCCGGCGCAAACCTGGCTGGCAGTGACGCTGCCGCAAGCGCGCGGCCCCATGCGGAAGAGCACCGCGGAGTAGTCCTCCGTATCCACCGGCGTTTCAACATAGTCCTCGGGACGGAGCAGCTTATTGGCGAAGGTTTCAACCGAATGCTTCGGTTGTTTGCGCTTGGCGTGGAAGGTCTGAAGATCGGCGCAAAGGGATGTGACGCGCAGACCGGTGACGTGCTCTGCCAAATCAAACCAGTGAGAGCCGATGTCGGCCATGCAGCGCGAGGGGCCGCCATTCGCGGAATCCACGCGCCAGTTCCAGTCCGTTTCGAAGAGCAGCCAGTCCTGCGAGTAAGCGCCCTGGACGAGGAGAACTTCGCCGAGATCGCCGTCTTCGCAAAGGCGGCGCATCTGCTGGACCAAGGGATAGCAGCGCAGATTGTGGCAAATGCAGTTGCGCAATCCCTTTCGCGCGGCGAGCGAGACGAGTTCCAAGCCTTCGTCGAGCGATGTGGCCAGCGGTTTTTCACAGAGAACATGCTTGCCCGCCAGGAGCGCCTCTTTGGCCATCGCGTAGTGCAGAGAATTGGGCGTGCAAATGTGCACCGCATCAATGGATGGATCGGACAGGAGATCGCGATAATCGGCGGCAATCGCGGGGATGGAGAAACCCGCGCCTAAACGCCGCGCCGCCTCGATACTTCTGCCCGCAATCGCGGCGGCCTCGACAAATTCCAGGCGCCGCACGGATTCGAGGTGAACGCGGCCCATGAAGCCTGTTCCAAAGATCGCCGTCCTGATCGTTTTCATCGAGGCTGCTCCTCCCGCCGCGCTAGACCCACCAGGCAGCTCCAGGCTTTTCACGAATCACGATGGTGTTTAGGAAATTGGCGGCCTTCGTCAGGCCTTCTTCGGGCGAGAGGAGACTGTCTTCATGCTCGATAGAGAGGACAGAATCGTAGCCGAACATGCGGAGCGTGGAAACAAACTCGGTCCACCATTCCGCGCCATGACCGAAGCCGCAGGTGCGAAAGATCCAGCCTCGATCGCGTTCCTGAGTGTAGGGCTTGGTGTCGAGCACGCCGGTGCGAGGGAGATTGGCAGAGTAGAGCTGAGTGTCCTTTGCATGGACATGGAAGATTGTACCCTCGAGCACTCGAACGGCGGCGATGGGGTCGATGCCCTGCCAGAAAAGATGGCTTGGGTCGAAATTGCACCCGACGCTGGGTCCGGCGACGGCGCGAAGCCTGAGCATCGTCTCCGGACTGTAGGCCACAAAGCCGGGATGCATTTCGATGGCGATCTTTACGCCGTGATCCGCGGCGAACTTCGCCTGACCAGCCCAATAGGGAGCAACAACCTCGCTCCATTGCCAATCGAGAACTTTGAGGTAGTCGGGAGGCCAAGGGCACGTCACCCAGTTGGGAGCCGTGGCGCGAGGCGAATCACCGGGGCAACCGGAAAAATCGATTACGACCGGGATGCCAAGCTTTTCGGCGAGCAAAATCGTCTTGCGGCTCACGTCTCGGTCCTGCTGGGCGCGAGCCGCGTCCGGATGAAGCGGGTTTCCATGACAACTCAAAGCGCTGATATTGGCGCCGTGATCGGCGAGCACTCTCTGAAATTCGGCGAGGGCGGCAGGGTTATCGAGCATCGAAAGCTTGCAGTGGGCATCGCCGGGATAATTGCCCGTGCCTAGTTCGACGGTGTTGATTTGGAGAGCAGCGAGCTTCTTGAGCACCACCGGCAAGGGGAACTGCGAGAGAAGGGGGGTAAAAACTCCGATGCGCATGGCGATTTCTTTCTCCTCGGGTCAAGGCCTGTCCACAACGCGCGGCAATCTTAGGCGCGCCGAAGGCCTCGGATGAAGTCGAGACGGATTCCACGGCCATCGGGAACCCCGACAGGCTTTTCATGAGCGGCAGTAACTAAATGACTCAGCAGGCAGAGAAAAAGATTCACTGGCAGCTGAGACGCTAGCCATTCTATAGATGCCTGGCGGGATCGTCCAACTGGCAATCGACGATGATTTGAAGCGTATGAGTTGACGTGCTGCTAGCGCGTGCGGCGCTTTTTGCCCGTCCCGGACTCATTCGATTGCATGAGCGACAGGGGTCGGGATTGCGGCTCAGGAATTTCTCACCACAACAATTTCAGTCCAAATTGAATTTGGCGGGAAGTGGTGGAGGTGGATGTGATCACTCCCGCCGTGGGTGAAGGCCCGCCGGTAGCGGATGCGTAGACGACCGGGTTGGGCGCATTGAAATTCGCATGGTTAAAGACGTTAAAGAACTCGGAGCGGAATTGCAGATTGAACCGCTCCGAAAGTTTGAACTGCTTCGCCAACGACAGGTCCGTTTCCACCAGTCCCGGCCCCTCGAGAGAGTTGCGGCCGACGCTGCCGTATGTTCCGGGCAGAGGCTGGATGAACGCGCTGGGATTGAAATAGCGATCGGGTCCGCCGAGAATCACGGGTCCGGTGAAGGCGGGATTCCAGGAAGGCCGCACCGGATTGCGGGTATCGCCGTCGTTAGAGGGGTTGTAGGACAACTGGGGCGTGAACGGCAGGCCCGTTTGCGCCGTCTCAATGCCGCTCAATTGCCAGTCTCCAATCAGCTGATGCAGCCACGGATGTTCTCTGGCCACGCGGCCGCGCCCGAACGGAAGATCGTAAGTAGCATTGACGACCGCAGAGTGTTGTATATCGAATGAAGCTCTCCCATAATCCGCCTTCGGCAGATAGGGATTGGAAACGAAGGCAGGCGAGTTTGTGGCGACGCTGGTATTCATGTTGTCGCCGTCGTCGAGCGACTTCGCGAACGCGTACACTCCCCGGAATTGGAGACCTGATTTCCAGCGGTGATTCAGATCGAGTTCGAGCCCGTTGTAGGAACTGATCCCTTCCGAAAACCAGTGCGTGGAATTCCAGAGGGCCGGATTGGCAAGAGCCGCTCCGGATGGATAGTAATACGCTCCGTCAGGATAGCCGACCGGGCAGGGGGACGCGGGGCAGATCGCCGGAACAGGAAGGTTTGCATCCACGGAGAGAAGCTCGTGGTAGCCGTGAGAGCCGATGTAGCTGACGCCGAGGGAGGTGCTCGAAGAGAGTTCTTGATCGATTTTCAAGCTCCAGGAATCAACCGCCGGGGTTTTCAGATCCGGCTGCACGCCGCTGGGAATCGCTTTCGCGCCGGAGTAGGCCGCGCCCGGCGCGATGGCGGAGAATGGAATGCCCTTGACGGCGTAGACCGTGTTGTACGGAGGGTTCTGATCGAGACGATAACTCAAGTTATCAAGCAAGGAGTAATACTGGCCGAAGCCGGCTCGAAAGACTGTTTTTTTGGAGGCGAAGGGAGCCCACGCGACGGCGAAGCGGGGTTCGGGCAAAAACTTCGCGTGGTTGACGCTGAAAACGGAGCCGCCAATGACCGGCTGCGTGAGGATCACCCCATTCGAGTTAAAGGCGTAATTCGAAGCGCGCCCGTGCGCTTCGTTCCATCCATTGGTGGATTCGGCGCGGAAGCCGAGTCGCAGTTCCAAGGAGGGAGTGATCTTGATCGCGTCTTCGGCATAGAATGCGCCTTCAAGCGAACGCCAGTTCAAAGGCGTATAGGACGGAGCGTAGGTAAAGGTGCTCACGGTCCCTTCGAGAAATGTCTGCAGATTCGTGAACGAAACCTGGCCGTACTGATCTTGGACAAGAGTGTCGTTGGCTTGGATCCTTTGCAGCCATGCGCCAAAGCTGAATAAGTGCTTGCCGCGAGTCAATGTGATTTGGTCGGAGAGAGTGAAGAGATTGCGCGCGGCGCGAAGATTGCTGCCTGCGTTTGTGCCGCCATTGGTGATTTGCGAAGCGCCATTGAGAGTCGTGCCACCGCCGACAACCACGGCACCAACCGGCTGGCCCAAGTTGACCCAACTGGGCAGATCCACGGTGGTCGCACTGGTGAAGTAAAACGCGCCGCGGGAGAAGCCGAACGTGACCTTATTGAGGAGACTCGGCGAGAAAACGTGCGTTTCACTCAGGCTGGCGACCTGTTCACGCGAGTAAAGGTCAGCGAGGGTAAACGGATTGTTCGTCGGAGAATGCGCCGCGCCGTCGTCAATGGTGTAAACGGCGGCAAACGTATCGTTGTCCGTGAAAATTTGGTCGAGCCTCGCCGTCCCGAAATCTTCGCGCAGCCTCTGCAATGGATTGCTGAAGGCTTTGGCAATTCCGCTGGGAGCTCCTGTCGAGGTCGGGATTTCAGGGCCGTTGGCCACCGGCCACAAAGCAAGGAGCGGCTGAATGCTGGGAACAGCGCTCGCCCTGGAAGTGTCGTCGGGCACAAGCGATACATCGCTCAGGCCAAGATTTTGCCGGTAGCCCTCATAGTTCCCAAACAAGAAAGTCTTACCCTTGCGGAGAGGGCCGCCAAGCGAGCCACCAAACTCGTTGCGCCGAAATTCCGGGATATTGCCGAAATCGAAGTAATTCCTGGCATCCAAGGCGCTATTGCGCAGGAATTCGTACGCATCGCCGTGAACGTTATTTGTTCCGGAAGCGGTCACAATTTCAACTTGTCCCCCGGAACGCTTGCCGTACTCGGCGCCATAGGTATCTTTCAGAACAGAAAATTCGCGAACCGCATCCACTCCGAGGAGTTGACCGCTTACGCCGCCAGGGGTGTCGTCAATTTCGGACGCACTGGTGAACTCGACGCCGTTCAGCAGAAATAGATTTTCCTGAGGACGCCGGCCGGAGACCGCGAACATATTGCCGACAACGGAGTTGGAGGTGCCGATCCCCCCGGCGCGCTGCGAGGTGTAATTGATAACCCCGGGATTGAGCGTCATCAGCTGGTCGTAGCTGCGCCCATTCAGAGGGAGATCCTTGACCTGGCGCTCCCCGACCAAGCCCGACGAATCTTCCGTCGTGGCGGAGACTACCTTGGGGGTGGCCTCGACTTGTATCGTCTGCTGCACGTCTCCCAACTGCAACACCAGGTCGACCGTTTCCCGCTGGGCGACAGCCAAGGAAATTCCCGTCTTCACCTCGCTGCGAAAACCGTTTTTCTCCGCCTCCACCAGATAATGGCCTACGGGGAGGGAGGCCGCGTCGTAGCGGCCCGCCACGTCGCTGACCAGATTGCGTACGGCGCCTGTTTCCTGGTTCTTGATGAGGATGGTTGTCCCGGCAATCGCCCCGCCGGAAGCATCGCTGACGGCGCCTTGGATGGAAGCATCCGCCTGGGCGGAGCTGACCGGCGCGAGGCTTGCCCAGGTTACTGCCAGAAGCAAAGCGAACAGTGGGAACCTCACGAAGCGAAATTCATGAAGCCTTGGAAAGCTCATCTTAGTCATCTCCTCGATCCGTTGGCGGCCCATGCGCCTGTCCGGCGCGCCGGCATTCAGTTGGTCTGGAAAAAAGAGCTGGGAAGGCCTGACGCAAAGCGCGTTGACGACTTGGAGAGTTTCAACAACAGGCTGGGGAGGTGATACCGCCGCGGAGGAACGGGAACTGCATTCGATTCGAATCAATGATTCGGATCGCTTCCTGCGCGAAGCAAAGGACTCTACCGGCCACGGACGCCTCCTGCTTGCGCCGTCATCCTTGCGACAGCGGCGGAGTGCTGTTCGATCAGCCGGCGGCTGCCCGTAACAACAAGCTGCAATCCCGCGACGATGGCGATGAGGGCGACAATCGCTCGCAACCGCCTTGCCGGAACCTTTCGAGCGAGCAAGCAGCCGATGATGACTCCGGGAACGCCTCCGGCGAGAAGCTGGAGGAGCACCGGGTCATTGATTGATCCGAAGGTCCAGTGAAAGGCGCTGCCGATCACCGCCAGTACCAGACCGAAGACCAGATCGGTTCCGACAACTTGTGACGGAGACATTTCAGAGTAGTTGAGCAGAAGGACCGTTCCCAGGGCGCCCGCGCCGGCGGAAGAGAATCCGGATTCCATCCCGATGGGCAGGGCAAGCCAGGGAAGCCAACGGGAATTCTTGCCGGCAAACGAATGGTTTTGGGCTCGGCGAATAAAAGTGACGCTTGAGGATGCCGCAAGAAGAAGCCCCAAGAGAACGATCACGATCGGATTCCCAGCGTCACGGCTGAGATCGTGCAGCAGCCAGATGCCCAGGAGAAGGCCGGGAATCGCCCCTTTTAACAACAGCCAGAGATAGCGCGAATGAAACTGCTTTCCCAAGAGATAGAACGGAGAGGCGATCAAGCGCAGAACGCCGGCAAACAAAAAAGCGGTTCCCACGGCTTCACCCGCAGTGAGTCCAACGAGAAGCACCAGAGCCGGAACCGTGAAACTTCCGCCACCGATGCCCGTCAAACCGACGGCCAACGCAATGATAAATCCCACAAAACTATGCATCATTGCCCGCTCCGCGAAAACGTATGGATTCCGCATTCCAGTTTCTTGCCGCCCCAGCGCCCGGAGCGCGGATTATTGGGGTCTTCCGGAACGGCCGTGCAGGGCTCGCAGCCAATGCTGAGATACCCTTGATCGTATTGAGGCAGGCAGCTGATTCGGTTCTTCGACGTGTGTTCCCACACCTGAGCCCAAGTCCAATCGGCCAGGAGGCTCACTTTTAGGAGCAATTCTCCACTCGGCAGACGGTGTTCCTCAATTTTTTTGAGATTCTTGCGTGTCGGCGATTGCTCGCGACGCAAGCCCGTGAACCAAAGCTCGTAAGGCCGCAGAGCCTGAAGCAGCGGCTCGACTTTGCGGAGCTCGCAGCATTTTGTCGGGTCGCTGCGGTACAGTATCCCGAATTGCGATTCCTGCTGTTTCACCGTCTTCTGCGGGACAACATTCACCAAATTCAAGGACCATTCCTTCACCATTCGGTCGCGGTACTCATACGTTTGAGCGAAGTGATAGCCCGTGTCGAGAAATAGAACGGGAATCGAAGGAATTCGTTTGCGAAGCAGATCGAGAGCGATCATATCTTCGGCCTGGAAACTGCAGGTGATGCATGCGAGTTTTTGGGGATAGGCCTCAAGAACGGCGCCTAATGCCTGGTCCGGCGCAAGACTCTCTATATTTTCGATAGAGACCGGCGTATTCATTTCAAACCGCCTCTTCAGAGTTTTTGTCGCCGGCGGGAAAGCGGAGAGACTTGGCCAAATCGAGCACGCCATTCAGTGCTTCCGCATCTCCCGCAGGCATATTCAATTCCGAGAGGTCGAAAAAGCGATCTCCCGCGACAGATTTCAGCTCCAACTTGTCTCCAGAATCCAAGGCCAGATTCCGGCAGATCACGACAAAACCCGCCGCGTATAGAGCAGCGCCGGCAGTTTTCGACGAATCGAAGAGTGAGCGCTCACCATCCACTACGACCACTTCGAATCCCAGGTCGAAGAGGGCGCGCTCGATCGGAGCTGCCAGCGACTCGCGCTTGCCGGTCAAGATGAAGGCCGGGTAGTGCCCGTGGCGGCGATGGCGTTCAATCGAGGCTACGAGGGATTCCCAAGCCGGCGAATCATGGTGCGTATGGCGTCCGCTGAAGCCGGCGAGATTGTCTTGAATCATCCCGGCGGCCAACGTCGCGTTTGTCAGCGGGTCGATGACAATAAAACTTCCGGTCGCCCGATTCTGGGCGTAGAGGTCAAAGAAGAGCGGGCTGCTGGTTTCAATTTCCACGACAGCGATGTCGTTGATTTCCAAATGTCCGGCCGGCTCGACCTCCAAATCGTTGATGTTGACGCGATGACGGATTTTCGCAACCGTGCCCCGCACCTGGCGGGCGCATTGCTTGATCCAATACACTTGCCCGATTTCTAAGGGCTGCGCGTGCATCCAGACGATCGAAGCGGCAAACCGGCGCGAGACGCGCGGGGGACTATTGGGCGACACCAGCATGTCGCCACGGCTCAGATCAATTTCGTCCTCCAGCGTTACCGTGACCGACATGGGAGAGAACGCTTCGGAAAGGGGGCCATCGAAGGTGACGATGGATTCAACGCGCGATTTCTGGCCGGAGGGGAGCGCGGTAACCCGATCGCCGGGCCGGAGAACGCCTCCGGCAACTTGTCCGGCAAAACCGCGAAAATTTGCGTCTGGGCGAATAACGTACTGGACAGGGAACCGGACGCCCTGTGTGCTCGCGGGCTTATTCACCGGCACAGTTTCAAGGTACTCGAGCAACGTCGGGCCTGTGTACCATGGCGTCCACTCGCTGCGGTCGACGACGTTTGCACCTTCGAGAGCGCTAATCGGAATGCAGTGAACGGAGGAGATTCCAAGCCGGCCGGCAAGCCTCAGAAACTGCTCTTCGAGGGCAAGAAACCGGTCTTCGCGGTATTCCACCAGGTCCATTTTGTTGACGGCCGCGACTACTGCGGGAATTCCGAGCAGGGAGGCGATGTAGGCATGCCGAGTGGTTTGGGGAAGAAGGCCCTTCTCCCCATCGATGAGGATAACGGCCAGGTCCGCGGTAGAAGCGCCGGTGGCCATGTTGCGCGTGTACTGCTCGTGACCCGGAGTGTCGGCGATGATGAACTTTCGTCGCGCCGTCGTGAAATAGCGATAGCCCACGTCAATGGTGATCCCTTGTTCGCGTTCTGCGCGCAATCCGTCTGTGAGAAGCGAAAAATCAACCGGGCCGCTCGAGCGGTTGACCCGGCTCTTTTTCACGGAAGCGAGCTGATCCTCGTAAAGAGATTTGGAATCGTGAAGGAGCCTGCCGATCAGCGTGGATTTGCCGTCGTCCACGCTGCCCGCCGTGGTGAAGCGAAGAAGTTCCTTGCTCAGGTTCTGTTCGAGGAAAAGATCGAACTTGCCGGGAAGTCCGGGGTGCATCGCGGCAGACATCAGAAGTAGCCCTCCCGCTTCTTGATCTCCATCGAGCCTTCTTCGTCATGGTCGATTACGCGGTTCTCGCGCTCGGACCGGCGAAACAGGATCATCTCCTCGATGATTTTGGGGACGGTATCGGCACTTGACCGGATTGCCCCGGTGCACGGGACGCACCCAAGCGATCTCATGCGGCACTTGACCGGCTCGGGTTTCTCGTCGTGATGAAGCTGGGCCTGCGAATAGATGAGAATGATCGAGCCGCCGCGAACCACGGCTTGGCGCTCGCGGGCAAAGTAGAGCGGCACAATCGGGATATTTTCAGTATAGATATAGAGCCAGACGTCGAGCTCCGTCCAATTCGAGAGCGGAAAAATTCGAATGCTTTCACCCTTGTCAATTCTCGAATTGAAAATATTCCAGAGCTCGGGCCGCTGATTTTTCGGGTCCCATTGTCCGTGTGAGTCGCGAAACGAATAAATTCTTTCCTTGGCTCGCGATTTCTCTTCGTCGCGTCGCGCCCCGCCGAATGCGGCGTTGAAGCCGCCCTCGGCGAGCGCATCAAGCAGCGATTTTGTCTTGAGCAGACCGCAGCATTTTTGTGTGCCCAGCAAGATTGGGTTTGCGCCCGCACGGAGCGCCTCCTGGTTCTTATGAACGATCAGCTCCGCTCCAATCTCTTTGGCATATTGATCGCGAAATTGAATCATTTCGGGAAACTTGTAGCTCGTGTCGATGTGCAGCAACGGAAAGGGAATTTTCCCCGGGTAGAAAGCCTTCTGCGCCAAGCGCAGCATCACGGAAGAATCCTTGCCGATGGAATAGAGCATGACGGGCCGCGAAAACTCGGCCGCGGCTTCGCGCAAGATGTGGATACTCTCGGCTTCAAGAGCCTTCAAATGGCTGAGCTTGCGCTGGGACGATCCCGTCGGGTTCGCGTCCCATCGTTCGCGGCGCTGCGCTTCGACAATCAGTTCCTTCGGGGCACTTGCCATTGGTCCCGCATCCTTTATCGAATTTGACCCCAAAAACAAAAAACCCACCGGCCAGTTCATCTCGGGCGGTGGGTTAGAGGACTGACTAGCTAGGATAATTTCTTAGTTCACTAGCCTCCCGGCGCCAGAGCACACGTCCGCGCAACAAAGACAACAAGTCTGCGCGATACTCTGGCGAACTCGGTCGAATCTCATCAGAGGGATTCTACTAGGCGGAGAGGACACCTGGCAATAGCGAATGTCGGCTCACGAAATAAAATGTTCCATAACGCTGGGCCAGCCTCCATTCCAGGAAAATAACCTGGCAAATCGTTGCACCAAAAGCCCCGGAGCCGGATTTCCTCGGGTGCGAGACAGCAGCTCAATGTGTTCCCCTTTTTCGGGAGCCGATGGCCATATTTGGATTTCGCCGGCGGCCGCGAGGGGAGAAAAGACTTATTCTGGATGCGTTCGCGGATTTTTTCTTCGCGCGCCGCAGAAGAACCAAATCAATCCGGCGGCGAGGTAGACCAGATAAACATAGGGCAATTTGCCGTAGGGGCCCTGCGGAATGGGATAGAGATTGCCGACAAGCGCCAGCAGCATGGCGGCGCAAGCGAGCCAAGCGATGATCTGCGAGCCAGCGGTCGAGACTCCCTTATCGCGCAGAAAACCGGGCAACGCGGCGCAGACCAAGGCGTAGGTGACGATGAACCCATAGGTCGCCAGCGAACCGAGCCAGCCGTAGACATCGAGCCCGCTGACGCCTCGCGCCGCCAAGATGGCGACCGGAAGCAAAGCGGCCGTGCCTGTCGCCAAAACGGCGCGGCCCGGGGTTTCGTTGCGCGCGTGGGTGGCGCGCAGCGCTCCGTGAGCCAAGCCATTGTGGGCCATGAGCAAGAGGACGCGTGCCGCTGCGGTAATGCAAGCGAGCGTTCCCGCAAATAGGCTGATGAGCGCACCGGCGTCGATGATTACGCCGAGCGCCGGAATTCCTCCTATGCGCGCCAAGACATGCATGGGAGCCTGGTTGGTCCCCAAGTCCTGGCCAGCAACCCGGAATCCCAGTAATTCCGCATATGCGCAAACAGTAAAAACCGCTCCAGCCAGAAGGGCGCTTTGAATTACGGCGCGAGGGATTGTCTTCAGGGGATTTCGCGCTTCGCTGCCGAGCGTTGTCGCGCTTTCAAACCCCACGAAACTGAAAAGCGAAAGCACAACGCCAAGCCGCAGCCCGCTCCCCGTCATACCTCGCAAATGCAGCTGATTCCGATCCCAATGTGATCCATGGCGGAGCAATACGAGCGTGACAACAATGAGAATCATCGCGACAGAAACGGCTTCGATCCAAAGCATCAACCGGGCGGAAATTTTTACGTCGCGCCATGCGATGCAAATGGAAACTCCGGTAACCGCGGCTGCGAAAAACACGGCGGCAACAGTGCCTCCGGTCGCATGGAGAACCAAGAGTTTCGCGTAGTGGTAAAACCCGCCGATGACGCTCGAAGCGGTTGCGATGTAAGCGAGCAGAAGGCTCCAGGCAGCCGTGGCTGCCATCCACGGCGGAAGAGTGATGGAAACATACGAGTAAAGAGAGCCGGGCGAAGCCGAATAACGCGCAAAGCGGCCGATGCAGACCGCGACAAGCAGAATCGCCATCGTCGCCAGGGCATAGGCGAGCCAAGTGCCGTTGCCCGCCAGAGCGCAAACGAGAGGAATCGTCGCCACCGGCGTGGTGGTGGGCGCCATCGTAGAAACGGATTGCGCGAGCGTCTCGAGCGGCGAGAGAGCGTCGCGGCGGAGTCCATAACTTGCGGTAGGTGAATTTTGCTGCGCCACTGGTTTGGGTTAACGCGCGATGACGCTCCCGAGTCGGACGAATTGAATTCGGTAAAAGGTGCCCAAGATACAGGGCAGGGCGATTTCGCGCAATAGGCGCGAACAATATGTTCGTCTGAGTCGGGACAAACCGAGTCCGCACATTGAGCCGTGCGGCGGTATCTGAAATAATGCGGAACGAATCGATTGCGGACAGCCGCATAGTACGGTGAACTCGAATTCCTTTCCCGTCTCATGGGTTCTTCGGCGTGCCGCCCGTGGGTGCGGCGAGGGATTTCAAAATGCGAACTCAAGTAGGAATCGTCGGAGCTGGACCTGCCGGGTTGGTGCTTTCCCGCCTTCTGGATTTGCACGGCATTGAAAACGTCGTGCTCGAGAACAAAACCCGCGAGTACATACAAGAGCGAGTCCGCGCGGGAGTCCTGGAACAAGGGACCGTCGAACTTCTGACACAAATCGGCGCAGGCGAAAGGTTACGCCGGGAAGGGCTGGTTCATGAAGGAATCGAGCTGCGATTTAACGGGAAAGGCCACCGCATCGATTTCCGCGAATTGACCGGGCGATCGATCACGATCTACGCGCAAGCGGAGGTGATTAAAGACTTGATCGATCTTCGGCTCGCGGAGAAACGCGAGATTTATTTCGAGGTCGACGCGCTAAGCGTGCATGATTTCCAGAACGGCGAGCCGAAGATCCGCTATAGGCATCTCGGAAAACTACACGAACTGCGCTGCGATTTTGTCGCCGGGTGCGACGGATTTCACGGCGTGTGCCGCCCGAGCATTCCTACATCGGCGATAACCGAATACGAGCGAATTTATCCCTTCGGATGGCTAGGAATTCTCGCCGAGGCGCCGCCATCCTCGCAAGAGCTCATCTATTCGCGCCACGAACGCGGATTTGCTCTGCTGAGCATGCGCAGCCCCGAGCTCAGCCGCCTTTATATTCAATGCCGACCGGAAGAAGAAATCAGCGAGTGGCCCGACGAGCGCATCTGGAAGGAATTGCATGCGAGGCTCTCGATCGAGGGGTGGTCGCTGATCGAAGGCGCGGTGGTTCAAAAGGGAATCACCGGCATGCGAAGCTACGTGGTCGAGCCGATGCAATACGGCAGGCTTTTCCTCGCGGGAGACGCCGCCCATATCGTTCCACCAACGGGCGCAAAGGGCCTGAATTTGGCGGTGGCGGACGTCCGCATGCTTGCGCGAGCCCTTGCCGAATTTTATTCGTCGCGGCGCAAGGAACTTCTCGAATCTTATTCCGCCATATGTCTGAGGCGCGTGTGGAAAGTGCAGCGATTTTCCTGGTGGATGACTTCGATGCTGCACGTCTTCGAAGGAGATTCCCACTTCGACAGAAAACGACAACTCGCGGAGTTGGATTACGTCACGAGTTCGCAAGCAGCTTCGCGGAGCCTCGCTGAAAACTATGTCGGCTTGCCGTTTGACGACTGAGTCCCCGCTCCGCGCGAATCAATCCGCTCAGGGTTTCGATTCCAGAATTTCGCGGCCGTTTGTCGGCTGGATGGGACGCGCGTTGTCGGGATACCATTTCGCAAACGTGGCGATTTCGGCCGGGGAAAGCTCGACGGGATTCTTCAGCACGTACCAGGTGACCCCTTCAGAGCAAGGCGGCGTGGTGAGCGATCCGGCAAAGGTGTAGTAATCCCGGTCGGCCGGAAGCAAGTCGGCGGCGTTCAAATTGATTTTCTTCCGGACGACTTCTTTATCGATTTCCTTCGGCACATTCTTCCAGAGCAGATCCAGGAATGGATTCGGCTGGCCGCTCTCGAAAAGGATCGCGACCACGGCGAGATGGCCCTCCGCGTCTTTGTGAACCAGGTGCGCTACCAAATCGTACTGTTTTCCGCCGATCTTCTCCTCGCTCGGATGGTGAAAATGAAATTGGAGGAGCGAATACTGCTTGCCGCCAACCGTCATCGTGCTGCCTGGCTCATAGTTCACTTGAATCGTGTGCCCGTTGTTGATGATCCTCAGGGGCGACACTTGATATTCAAAACGGATCGGGGGCAACGCCGCAGGCTTGGCGTTTTCGATATCAATGGGCGATTGCCGCTTGCCCGTCTTGCATGTGGCGTAGGCCGGCTCGAGATCGCCCCAACGATCCGGCCCCCATTCGCCCGTGTAGCTCCAGTGGGGATGGTGATCGGAGGAGGATTGCTGCGCGCGCGCCGGGGCAACGAAGAGCAAAAGGCTGCCCAAAAGAAGAGCCGATGAAGCGCGAAATAGAGTGCGATCCGTTTTCATTCGAATTCTCCTTCGGCGCGGGAGATGTGCCCGCTCACCGGTCGTGAATGTGTGCTGGTCAACCCAGGCTCTTTCCTTTTTCAGGGAACGCAAGACAAAGCGAGCGGCCCAAGCATATCATGGACAACGAGGAGATTTCCGATGGCCAACACGTGTGCGCACATGAAGGAAATTCGAAACGTCAAGGCGAAGACAAAAGGATGCGAAGAGTGCCTGAAGACCGGCGACACCTGGGTCCATCTTCGATTGTGCCTGATCTGCGGCCATGTAGGCTGCTGCGATTCTTCGATCAACAAGCATGCTACGAAGCATTTTCACAGCACCAATCACCCGATCATCCGATCCATCGAGCCCGGAGAGTCTTGGAAGTGGTGTTACGTTGACGAGCTCGTTTTCGAGTGATCCGAGCTCGCCAAATATTCGCGAATCGCGGCAGATCCGGGGCGAGAGAGTGATTGGATCGTGAGAGCGACATCGGCTCCGCCGAACCATACTCCGCCACTGGAACCCCTTTCGCCGCTGCATTTCGCGCACTCTTTACGCTTTCCAGGAGACAACTTCGAACCGTGAAAAAGACTCGAGCGCTTGCTCTGCAAATCTGCGTTCTCTTCGCCTGTTGCGGAATATGGATGGGACACGCCGCGGCGGCAGAAGGCCAGTCGGAGGGTGCGCAGGAATTCGCGAATCTGGGTGATTTCAAGCTGCGGAGCGGCGCCGAGATTCGCGACTTGCACCTGGGCTATCGCACGATGGGGCAGCTGAATGCGGACAAGTCCAACGCTATCCTCTGGCCCACCTGGCTGGGAGGAAAAACCGAGGATTTGATTCGCTACGCAGGCCCGGGTAACGTCGTGGACACCAAACGCTATTTTGTGATCTTCGTCGATTCTCTCGCAAACGGCGTAACCACTTCTCCCTCCAACAGCACCCTCCAGCCCCGGTTGAAATATCCCGAAATTACCATTCGCGACATGGTTGATTCCGAATACGAGCTGGCAACCACAATATTTCATCTGAAGCACTTGCACGCTGTGGTCGGAATCTCGATGGGAGGCATGCAGGCCTTCGAATGGTCCGTCGCGTATCCGGATTTCATGGACGAAGTCATCGCCATGGCGGGCTCGCCGCAATCGACTTCCTACGACAAATTGCTCTGGACCGCTCAGATTGACGCCCTGCGGCTCGACCCCGAGTGGCGCGATGGAGAAGGAACAAAGCCGATGACATCGGGACTTCTGGTATACAACGAAATCGGCTCGATGAGCCTGACTTCGCCCGCCTATCGCGTGGCTCACACGCCACCACAGGACTTTGAAGCGTTTCTCGAAACATTGAGGAGGGAAACCTCCGACGCGAGTTCCGCGTGCGATTCCATCCGGCAGCGGCAAGCGATCCTCTCGCTCGACATTCCCGGCGAGTACGGCTTGACAATGGAAGAAGCCGCGAAACGAGTGCACGCGAAAATGCTGATTTTTATCTCCCCGGAGGATCACACCGTCAATCCTGCCCCGGCGCTCGAATTTGCCAGGTTTGTCGGAGCGCCGGTGATAACCCTGGATTCTCCTTGCGGACACCAGAGCACCGCATGCATTTCGCTCGGCCCTGTGGTGGCGGAATTTCTGACAAATCCCGGCGGTATCTCGAGCGCAACGATGAGGGACGGGGCCGGCCACTGACCGCCCGGCGCCGAACGGCAATCCCGCAGACACAGGGAGTGGCCCCCAAATGACAGAAACGCTCGTGATCGTGAATCCGGTGGCGGGAGGTGGACGCGCCGCCCGGGCGGAAGAAAAAATTTCCCGGATCTTCGCGAGCCGGGGGCGTTCATTCGAATTTATTCACTCCCGCTCCTCGGAGGACGCGTGCCGCCAGGCACGGCAAGCCGCGAAGAATAAAGTGAAGCATGTCGTCGCGCTCGGCGGCGACGGCCTGTTTCATCACGTGGTCGAGGGGCTTCTGGACAGCGAATCCTTCGCCGGTTTTTTTCCCGGCGGAAATGGAAACGATGTGGCCGAGGGCTTGGGGATACCGGACGACCCGGTTCGTGCGGCTGAACTTTTCTTGGACGCGGTGCCGCGGCCGATTGACGTCATCCGCGTCCGGTTCGCTGATGGCCATGTCGCACATATCGTCGGCGCCGGAGGAATGGGTCTTGACGCCGAAGCCGCGCTGCAAGCAAACACCCGATTTCGCAAATGGCCCGGAGTGTTGCGTTACCTGGCCGGCGCGTTTTGGACCTTCGCCCACGAACGCGCTTTCGATTTGCGGGCTGAAATCGACGGAGAACCGTGGACGGGAAAAGCGATCCTTGCGGCAATCGCGAATGCGCCCTGTTACGGATCGGGGATTCGCATCGCCCCCGGCGCCAAAATGAACGACGGGCGGCTCAATGCCGTCCTGGTCGAGGAGGTAGGGTGGCTGCGCCTGTTGCACGGACTGGGGATACTTCTGACCAGCGGAAACCTGAAATTCGAGGAAGTGAAAAGATTCGAGGCGCGCTGCATCCGGCTGGCGGCCGATCGAAACGTGAAAATTCACGGCGACGGCGAACTGCTGGGCGATTCTCCCGCGGAATTTGAAATTCTTCCGGGGGCAATCGCCGTGAAGGGAGTGTAATACCTCCAGGGGCTATTTTTTCTTGTGGATCAATTTCAGAACCATTTCAATGTCCCGGCGAGAATCGAAACTCGAAATGGTGCGTGTTGAGGAAATCAGATCGCCTTTCTCGGCGTGAATTTCGTAGTCTTCGTTAGGATCGAGCCCGCTGAAGCGGTAATTCCCCCCCGAATCGGCAAAATAGGTTCTCACGCCCTGTGTCTTCATATTTTCGAGAAAGACAATGCTGGAGGGCACGCCATTCTCATTCTTGTCGATCACGATGCCATGTATGGTGCGAAGCTCTGCCTCTTTCTTGTCATCCTGAAACGCGGATCCCGCCTTTGCGGGCTGAACGCACAGCAGGCAGAGGGGCGCGAGAAGAAGCGCGGAATACAGCAAAATCTGAGAGAAAAAAAGTCTTTTGACGAAATATTGTGTACGCCCACTGGGCCGGAACGTCGAACGATCGCGTGACGGTTGGGAACTTGAATGTATCATTTCTGATTGCATGGCCTGGGCAGTAGGGCGAGCGCCGGGACGGGTATCAAAGAAGTTCATTCTTCGATCTCATCGAGCTCGTCCTCATCTTCCTCCTTATCTTCCGAAGAATCTTCCTCGTCTTCGTCCACTTCCTCCTCTTCCTCGTCCGCGATAACAATCACATGCACCGGATGCGTCTGCGTCACTTCCAGCTCGACGTCACACTCCGGACAGCTCAGGATTTCGCCTTCTTCCACTTCATCTTCGTCCAGGTCGATTTCGGCGTCGCATTCCGGACATTTCACCACGGCGGGTTCCTCCTTCCTGGGCTTCACTGCACCAGCCGTCGTATTATATACCGCCGATGTCAAACTTTTCGCCCAAGGCCCCAAGTCAAGGTGCTTCGTGGAGAGAATACCCCAAACACCCGGTAGTCGGGGTGGGAGGAGTGGTGATCCAGGGCGCCTGCGCCCTGCTGATTCGCCGCGGAAACGCACCTTTGAAAGGCCAATGGTCCATTCCCGGGGGAACTCTTGAGCTTGGCGAGACAGTGACGGAAGGCGTGAAAAGAGAACTGGAAGAGGAAACGGGATTACGGATTCGCGTCGGCGATTTGATTGAAGTGTTCGAACGGATCGTTCCCGACGAAGACGGGCGGTTGAAATATCATTTTGTGATTCTGGATTATTTGTGCGAAGCCGAGAGCGGGACGGCCAAAGCGGGAAGCGACGTCACCGACGTAGCCTGGGCGCGCGAGGAAGAACTGGCCAATTTTTCGCTTACCCCGGTGGCCACACGAGTGATTCGCCGGGCGTTTCAGATGTTTCGCGAACAGACGGGGAAGAAATAGCACCGCGGCGGGCACTTTTCTTTCACCGTTCCAGCAAGAATTCAGCCGGCCGCGGCTTTCGGAAGGCCACCGAAGCGCCGCTCGCGCGCTTGAAAGTCAGCGACGGCGGCGGCGAGGTCTTCCTCTTCGAATTCCGGCCACATCCTCGGGGTGAAATGCAGTTCGGCGTATGCGCATTCCCAGAGCAGAAAATCGCTTAGCCGCTTCTCACCACCCGTGCGGATCAGGAGATCGACATCCAAGGCGGGTTCGTGCGAATGCATGACTTCGCCGAGCCGCTTTGCAAATTCCTTCTGGGAAATTTCCAGGCTGGAGAGCATCCAGCACGCCGCCCGGAGAATTGCCTCGCGCGCAGAATAGTCGAGCGCGATCCTCAGGTCGAGCGCTGCGCCCCGGCGCGTCCGCTGCTCGGCCGTTTCAATCGCCTCGACGAGCCGAAGAGGAAGCCGATCGCGCCGCCCGATGACCGAAACGCGGACTCCGAATTCGGCCATCGCGGGGACATCCTTGGAAAAAAATTCACTCAGAAGGTTGAACAACGCCGAGACCTCCGCAGGCGGACGCGCCCAATTGTCGGACGAAAAGGCGTAGAGAGTGAGAGCGGAAATTCCGAGGGATGGCGCACCGCGGACCACCCGAAGCACCGCCGAAACTCCCGCGCGGTGACCCTCCGATCTCGACAGCCCCCTGGCAGCCGCCCAGCGGCCGTTTCCGTCGGGCAGTATCGCGACGTGCAGGCCCGGCCGCCGGGAGTAAGGCACAGCCCTTGGGGTCATCTCGCTCGCACGCATCAATTTTTTCTCAGCTTTCACGAGTAGCGCGAATCAATGCTTCCATGTGATCCAAATACTTCTCCAGCGCGCGGCGCCCCGGTGGAGTCAGCCGGAATTCCGTGCGAGGGATACGGCCAGAGAAAGTCTTGGAGCAGCCGACGTATCCGGCGTCTTCGAGCTTGCGAGCGTGGACGCTCAGGTTTCCGTCGCTGACGTTGAGCAGTTGCTTGAGCTCGTTAAACGTCAGCGAAGCGTTTACGGCCAGCGCGCTCAGAATTCCAAGACGCGTCCGCTCATGGATCACGCGGTCCAGATTCGAGGCCTGCTCTGCAACGCGCTCTCCTGCGCTCCCCTGCTTCTCCGGGTCTTCAGGATGAACTTGGACTACTCTGGATTTAGCCGCCATAGTTCCTCGCAATTACCGCACCGAATAGAATGTGGAAACCTCCGAAGCCGGTTGCCAGCTGGATGTTCCCCCACGACGACGGGCAAAATAGCGCCACGGTCCCAAGAACCATGAAACACAGTCCCATCAGCCGCACCACGCGGATCGAGAACGCTCCGCCGGTCACAACCGCCGTTCCGTAGAGCAACAGCCAAATCCCCGGCAAGAGTCCCGCCGCCCCGGCTCGGAAAAGAACAAGAGTGAGAAAAGCCGCCACGAAAACAGGCGGCGCGAAACTATAAGCGAAGCGGCGAGCGGGCCCTGCGGCAAGAGAAACTCCCGTCTCGCGCGCCTTGGAGAAAATTGTCCAGGCCCCTATCGCCACGGCGATGGCAGCTTCGAGAATCCAGGCAATCAGCCAGGAGCGCGGCGATGCCTGCCGGGAAGCGATCACGGCCGCGCCTATGGCCGTAATGCCGATGGCCACGCCGCCCCCGCCGGGAACAGCCGTAAAGGAACCGGCGCGCTCCATCGTCTCGCGAATAAAACGCAGATTCTTGCGGGCGTGATCGTCCAAAGGAATCGGAGAGGAAGGGCGGTGCAGATTCCAAGGCATAAGCGGAGGGTGGCAGAAAGGGAGGCAGCTGTCAAGTACTTTGCAGCGCAAAGAGATAATCAGCTCTTTCGCCGCGGATAACAGCCCCGAATGCAGTTCCAGCGGATGTAGATCAGGTCAGCAAACATCTTCGCGCTATCGCGGATGACGTGCACCTTGGTTGCCGGATCGTGCGCCCAGCGGACAGGCACTTCAGCGATTCTCAATCCATGACGCTTCGCCAAAAAGAGAATCTCCGGGTCGAAACCGAACCTCTCGATTTTCTGCTGCTCGAAGATAATGCGCGTCCGTTCCCGGACAAAGGCCTTGAAGCCACATTGCGTGTCTTGAAAGGTGAGGCCGGTGAAAAATCGCACGAAGAGGTTGAAAATAATTCCCGCCAGCTCGCGAAGAGGCGCCTGGTGAACCGTAATGAGCGAGCGATCGAGTGCACGGGACCCGATCGCGCCGTCGTATCCGTTTTCGATCGCCTCCCGGAGCTTGGGCCACTCCTCGATGGGGGAGGAGAAGTCCGCGTCGCTGAAGAGCGCCAGCCGCCCGCGCGCTTCCACCATTCCATGGCGAACGCTGTAGCCCTTGCCGCGATTTCGTCCGTTCAGGACCACGCGCAGAGAGGGTAGATCGCGTTTCATTTCTTCGGCCACGCGAACTGTGGCGTCTTTCGAGCCGTCGTCAACCACCAGAATTTCCACCTGCTCCGGGCCGAGCCTTTGTTGCGCTAAGTAGTCACGAACTTTGGCCAAGGCGCGTGTCAGCCGGACTTCCTCGTTGTAGGCAGGTATGATGATGCTGAGCTGAGGTTCGGAATCGGGCGGATTCATTTGCCGGCTGACTCTTGGGAGGAGAATTTGCCACCCCAACCGAAAAGTCCCGTAAGTGGTACGAATCTGCAATTGCAAATCAATTCTGACTCGAATCCGCGCGGCGTTCGCACAATTTGACGCAACTCTTGCGTCTCGAGGTCGCCCACAGGGATCACGAGCGACCCTCCAGGCGCCAACTGATCGAGCAGCGGGGCAGGAACCCGCGGGGCCGCAGCGGATACGACGATCGCCGAATATGGCGCGCGCGCGAGCCACCCAGCCGACCCGTCACCCTCAATCACTTGAACGTTGCCGAATCCCAATCGGTGCAGGCGTTCACGCGCGGCGGATGCCAACGCGGGGTGAGACTCGATTGACGTCACCTGGCAGGACAGCAGTGAAAGTACCGCGGCCTGATAGCCGCAACCAGCTCCGATTTCCAGCACGGTCTCTTCGCCGTTCAAGGCCAAGGCCTCCGAGACGGCCGCGACGATGTAAGGCTGGGAGATGGTCTGTCCTTCGCCGATGGGAAGAGGAGTATCGCTGTAAGCGTCGAATGCTTGCTCGGGAGAAACGAAGAGGTGGCGAGGAACGGCCGACATCGCCGCCAGCACCTTCTCCGAGCGGATGCCGCGGCTGCGAATTTGCCGCGCAACCATTTCGCTTCGTGCCGCGTCCCAATCGGTTCCGGCCAGCTCAATACAGTCTCTTGGTGCGGGCACTCGCATAGTCCTTGTCGAAGGAAACGGCCGGGGCGATATTGCTGTAATGGGCGGATTCCCGATTTGACCGATCAGGGTGTCCGCTCCGGGCTCGCCAGCCGCTCTTCTAAAATTATCATGAGAAGAGCCGAGGTGCCACCCGGCGAAGGCTTGAAAATTGCAATGCGAGGCTTGGTCAGATACGATTTTGTAACTCGGGCGTCAGGGCGAGGAAAAGCCTGAACAACCGGAAAAAGAGGAAACCCAAATGAAAAACAGTCTTGCCCTGATTGCCGTACTGCTGTTCGCGCTCACGTCCGCCCGCGCGCAATCGGCCCCCGCCAATCCTTCGGGAGGGCCGCTGCATCGCGCTCCCGGCACAGCGGCTCCGGCCGCTGCCGCAAGCCCCGCTGAGGCGCCAAAAGCTCCGGAGAAAGCGCCGGTCACGATTCCCCCCGATGAAGAGAAAGCCATCCATCGTCTGATGGATCTTCTGGGATCAAGCAAGATCCCCGAGAACCTCGACCAAACGCTCAATTACCAGTTGCGAACTGCGATGTCTCGAACCATGCCGGACGATCGCTTAAAACAGTTCATGCAGGATTTCGGACAAAATTACGCGGGACAATCGCCCGACTCCAAAGTGACTCAAGCCATGGTCCAAGTGTACGCCTCACGCCTTTCCGCACAAGACATCAACGGCTTGGTGCAGTTCTACGAATCGCCGCTCGGCAATCGGTTCATCACAGCTTTGCCGGACATCATTCAGAATTCACAGCAGGAAGGCGGAAAGATTGTGAGAGAACAGGCCATCAGCGTCCTGCGGCAGATGACAGACCAGTACCCGGAGATCAAGCAGATACTTCCGCCCGAATCCTCTGGTCCCGCCAACGCGCCACCGCCGGTCCGGCCGGTTCCCGATCAGGCGCCGCCGCATCTTGAGTCGTCACCCCAAAACTAGCTAACGAACGATCGACCGGACAAATTGCGATCATGGATTCCATGCGAGGCCATCTGCAAGCCGCGAATAGCGCGGCGGCAATTACAACTTGCCGCCGCGCTATTCGCCGTCTTTTTCGGCCTTCCTGCTTGGACCTCGTTTCCACCTCTGAACCAGAAATCCGTTTCCCTCACAGTATCCGCTGCGATCAGTTTGAAGGATGCGCTCGACACTTTGGGTCCCTTGTATGAACGAGAGTACCCAGGATCCAGGGTCACATTTAATTACGCCGGCTCGGGGACGCTCGTGCACCAGATCGAGCAAGGCGCGCCGGTGGACGTTTTCTTCTCGGCGGCCGAAAAGCAGATGAACCAGCTTGAGTCCGAGAGGCTGATTCTACCCGACACTCGCACGGATATTGTGGAGAACGCTCTCGTGATGATTTCCCCTTCCTCCGAGCCGTCCCTTCATGATCTCTCCGGGCTGACGTCTCCCAGGATTCACAGTATCGCACTCGGAAAACCCTCCACCGTCCCGGCGGGTGAGTATGCAAAGGAAACCCTCGATCATCTCGGCCTGTTTGGCGCGATCGAGAAGAAGATTGTGTACGCGAAAGATGTGAGGGCCGTGCTCGCATACGTGGAGACGGGCAACGCGGACGCTGGCTTCGTGTATCGCACGGATGCGCTGACTTCTTCGAAGGTTCGCATCGCGGCGACGGCACCCTCGGGCGCGCACGACCCGATCGTCTATCCTGCGGCTGTTTTGAAGGGCTCGCGAGATCCCGGTGCTGCTCGATCTTTTCTGGCGTTCCTGAAGGGCCGCGAAGCGCGGGCCGTTTTCGAAAAATACGGCTTCCTCACCGCTGAAAATCAACCCAAGAAGAATTGATCCAGTTACAATCCTTCCGCGATGGATTGGTCACCGCTTTGGATCTCCCTGGCTACCAGCTTCACCGCGACGGCGATCACCTTGGTTGCCGGGCTCGCCGCGGCGGTCTGGCGTGAAAACCGCACGGGAACCGCGGTGGCGCTCGCCGACGGCGTCTTGCTCCTTCCGCTCGTTCTTCCTCCAACCGTTGTAGGGTTTTTGCTGCTGTTGATTTTCGGACGCAACGGACCCGTCGGCAAACTTCTCTTTCACGTGGGCGCCATACTTGTCTTTTCCTGGCCGGCCACCGTGATTGCAGCCGTGGTTGTCTCTTTTCCGCTGATGTATTTGACGGCGCGAGGAGCGCTCGAGCAAGTCGAACCTCATTTACTGGAAGCCGCGCGCACGCTAGGCGCTTCGGAATGGCGCGTATTTCGAGAAGTCGCTCTTCCGCTCGCGTGGCCCGGCGTCCTCGCAGGCGTGGTTCTGTCTTTCGCGCGAGCCCTGGGAGAGTTTGGCGCCACGCTGATGTTCGCCGGCGACATTCCCGGCCGCACTGAGACCATTCCGCTCGTGATTTATTTTGCCGTCGAATCCGGCGAAATGCGGCGGGCGCTTGCCTGGTGCGGCATCGATCTGGCTATTTCGCTCCTATTGCTTGTTGGGATTTATCGCTGGACGCAGGCGCTGTCTCCCTGGCGGGCGCGCTGGGCGCGTTGATATGCCTCTCGAAGTGCAGTTCCAAAAAAAGCTGCGCGACTTCGCTCTGGACGTTTCTTTTCAAGCCGGTGATGAACCGCTGGCCGTCCTCGGTCCCTCGGGCTCGGGGAAGACGATGCTTTTGCGCACCATTGCCGGCCTGGAGAATCCGGACAGTGGAACCATTTCTCTGAACGATCGAATCGTTTTCGACGACGCCCGCCGCATCCACGTCCCTGCCCGCGAGCGGCGTGTTGGAATGCTCTTTCAGAACTACGCACTTTTCCCGCACCGGACGGCGGCCGAGAACATCGGCTTCGGATTACACGGTCTCACACCTTCGGAACGGCAAGTGCGTGTATCGGAAGCTGCCGGGAGAGTGCATGTGTCCGGGCTGGAAGCAAGGTTCCCGCGCGAATTATCGGGTGGCGAACAGCAACGCGTGGCGCTGGCTCGCGCGCTCGTGATTGAACCGGAAGCACTGCTGCTCGATGAAGCGCTCGCCGCGCTCGATACTCATTTGCGCAACCAGGTGGAGCAGCAGCTTCAGGAAACTCTCGGCTCGTTCCGCCGACCGGCCTTGCTCGTGACTCACAACATCGAGGAGGCTTACCGGCTGGGACGCAAGCTCCTCGTCCTGGTTCGCGGACGAATCGCCGCCTCCGGAGAAATCGGCGAGGTTTTCAAGCGCCCGCCCAGCGTAGAAGTCGCGCGCTTGACCGGCTGCAAGAACTTTTCGGCCGCTCGCGCCACTTCAGACTATTCTGTCGACGCTATTGACTGGAACTGCCGGCTGCGCGTGCCGAAAATCTCCGGAGACCCTCCCAGCCATTTAGGGATCCGCGCCCATCACATCGATTTTGTCGAGGCGGGCGGCAACGGTGCGGAAAGCGAAAATGTGTTTCCGTGCTGGGTCGTCCGCTCTTCGGAGACCCCATTTCGCATCACTCTCTTCCTTCGCTTGCATTCAGACTCTTCCGGCGGAGGAGGCCCTCATCTCCAAGCCGAAGTGTTCAAGGAAAAATGGGATCGCTTCCGGCACCGTCCCTTTCCGTGGCACGTTCGGCTGTCGCCGGAATCGCTCCTGCTGTTTCCCGAATAGAGCCCAGGATTTTCACGGCCAGGTGGAGGCCTATTTCAGATGGCGGACAAATACGACATCGAAGCCGTACGTTCCGTTAATGTCCCGCACGAATTCAACGGAGAGGTCACGCCGGATCGAATACTCAACTTGAATGAACTGGTACTGGCTCGAGCTGGTGTTCGACGAATAGGTTACCGTCATGTCGTGCGTCACTTGTTGTTGGATGGTGACTCGCGCGGCGGCGTTCGACTCCGTCGCCGTCCCGGCCAGGAACGGATCCACTCGAAAATGCGTGATGCCGAACAGCCGCTCGATCCGCCCGCCGAGCCCGCTCGAAATCGCCTCGGATAGAAGAGCCGTCGCGCCGTAGTTTTGCGACCCAGAGGTTTGCGATCGGAATGCGCTCTCTTCCCCCGTGCTGCCGATGGCCAGCAGAGCGATGATATCGGAATCGGGCAAAGGCGGGTCGGAACGGTAGCTCAAGGTGAGGCGGCTGGCGCGTCCGGAAAAGTTGATGGTCACCTGATATTGGCTGATATTGGTTGTCGCCTCTATGTTGAGTTCCGGGTCGATTCGAAATGGATTGGCGAAGTTGATGTCCCCGCGGGTCAACTGATACGTATTTCCGCGAAAACTCATCTGCCCGCCCAGCAGATGGATATGCCCCAGAATAATGGGCTGATCCCAATTGCCGCGCATTCGGACATCGCCGTCAATATCCACGTGAGCGCCGGCCCATTCGATTCGCGCCCCTGGGCTGGTGTGCCCGACGACGTCGAATGTCAGGTTGCGAAGGAAGGGAGAAGTAGACGACGCCGGCGAGCTGAAAGAAGTGTTTTGAAAGAAGGAAGCAAGGTCCAGGTCACCTCCGAGCAGTACGCGCTTTACTTCCACCTGCCCGCTCAAGATTGAGGCTTCGCTCGTGCCGGCGAGTTGTAATTTGCCTCCCACCAGCCAGCTCATTCCCACGGGATATCGAATCCGGACCTGGGAAGTAACGACGTTTACTTCGTAACGCACCGGCCCGTCTCCATAAGTTACGCTTCCAAACAGAGTCAAGTCGCCACCGCCCGCCTGCGCCGTGATCCGATCGAAGAGCAGGCGGCTCCGGTCGAACACCAGGTTGCCTTTCACGTGGCTCAGCCCCACGGGAAAATCAGCGTAGTTGGCGGAGGCGTCCTGCACCGCAGCGGTCCCCGTAATCCGCGGATTCGAAACAGTTCCCTCGATCGAAACGTTCACCGTCATTTCGCCCTGGGCGTTGAGGTCCGGCAAGAAACCTTTCACGAATCGGAGGTTGACTCCTCCAGCGACCGTGAAATGGAGCGGACGGTCCTCGTCGAATCGCGCCGAACCGCTGACGCGCACATCCGTATTTGGCCCGTGCAAATGCGCCTGTTCAATGCGGACTTCATTCTTCCTGTAAACCAGCGAAACTGGGCCGTCGTTTTCAATGTGAACCAGCTGGTAGTTGAATTCGATGCTGGAAATCGCTGCGGTGATTTGAATCGTCGCAGGACGCAGCAGCTCCCCCGTCAGGGAGAACTCTCCCGTCACGCTGCTGTGTCCCGTCACCTGTTTCAGGTGCAGGGCGGCCATAATCGCGGTATCCATATTGATTTGTTCGGCGGATAAATGGCCTTGAACGGGGAGGCCGTCCAACAACTGGACGTCCATTGCCGCGTCCAGCTTTCCGTTGTTCATCTCCGAATCCATCGTGAGGTGAGCCAGATGGCCGTCCGAAGCCAAGTGGCCGTGAAAGTTTCCCTGCACATCGGCCCCGATTTTCAGGTCCATAACGTGGAAATCACCCTCCGCCACGGGCGCAAGGAGAGGGCCGCTGCCTTGCAGACGAAAACCGATCGTGCCGGAGAATGGAAAGTTTGGATTCTGAAGCGCGTGAAAATTTTCCAGCTCGATCCCCTTGCCTGAAATGTCGAACTTCACGTCCCGCTCAATAGGCCGATACAGCAAATCCCCTTTCGCGTGAGCGTCGCCCTGCGTCAACTCGGCGCCGGTCAGGCTCCATTCGTCGTGCGCCAGGTGAAGCGAGCCGCTGACTCGGTCGATACGCGAGCCGTGATAATCCAGCTGGTCGATTCCAAAAGAGGCGTCGACCACCGGAGCCTGCTTCGTCCCGCTTCCCCGAAAGGTTCCGGAAACGAGTCCGGAAATCGGGTAGTTCGTTCCGAACATGTTCTGGACGTCCTCGATGCGAGCTTCTTTCGTTTGCACGTCCATTTTCCAGGGGCTTGCAGCTACAAAGCCCCAGTCGCCGTCGAATTGGAGACTCAAATCCCCGGTGGCAGTCGTCTTTCCCCAGCGAACCGTCGTGTCCGTCAGGCTGAACGAATCGGGAGAATATTCAAGCGCGCCATTGATTTCCTCCCAGGCCAGTTTGTCGTAGCTTGCGTTTTGCGCCGCCAAATGTCCTGAGAAACTCGGGCCTTCAATTGGGCCCAGGATGCGCCCGCGCCACTGAATGTCGCCGGCGATACGGCTTGCCACCGAATCGGGCCCACGAATATCGTTTATGAAATCGTCCCAGTCACGCAGGTTGGCGGAATTCAAATCCACTTCGAGGGAGGAATCGCGCGCTCCGAGCGTCCCTGCGAATTCTATGGACGTGTTCGGAGTGCGAATTTCGCTCTGCGCCAGGACTACGTTTTTGCGATCGGCGAAATAGTCGTAAGTGATCTGCGCGCTCACGGGAATCATTCCCGGAGCCAGCGCGGCGGGAGGAGCCCACTGCGACGTGCCGCGCGTGCGGAAGTCGTGAAAATTTTTCGTCCAGGTATTCACGGAATTCGCGCTCATCACCGCGTCCCAGTGCATGGTGTTGACCGGAAACCCGGGATTGTCCACGGCAGCCAAGGCCTCTCCCAAGCTCACGCCGCGCAGCGCCGTCTCCGTCCGAAATGCCATTGTCTGTGAGTCCATTTCCAGACGCCCGCTGATCTGCCCGCCCAACGCGCGGATTTCCAGGTTGGGTACCCTCAGACGGTTGTCGGCAAATGTGTAATCTCCCCAAGTCCGCATATCGGTAGCATGAAACCACCGATCGTGCAGTCCGATGCCTTTCGCGTCGTAGTGCCCCCCAGCCGTCCAATTTCTGTCCGCAAGCTGCGCCTGGCCGGAGAATTCCACGGTCCCGTCCGGCACTTTCGGCTCATGGAAAATCCGCCGAAGGTCCGCCAGGGCCAGTCTCCCGCGGTAATGGAAACTCCAATCGGGTTTCGAGAACGAGGGAAGCTCGGCGCGGAGATCAAGCTCCGTGCCCGGAAACCGGCAGACGAGGTCGTCGAGAGAGAACGACGAAGGGTATAAAGTAAATTTTGTCGAAAGGCTCATCAGGATCGGGGAATCGCGCCGCGCGGCCAGCTCCACTTGCTTCCATTGCAGGTTACCGAGGTATGCCGGAACGCCGCCCTCGCCCGACGCGGAGCGGAGTTGGAACTCAAGTTCGCTCCCGAGAATCGCCAACGGAATTTTACGGTTGTTGAACCAGACGCTTCCGTTGGTCATCTCGAAGCGCCCCACGTGAAGATCGAATAGCGTCTCGTTCCAAGGCCGCGTGCCGGATTTGATTTGGGGATGAGGAAGATTGGAGCGGCCCTGGGCATCCACGCGAATGGCAACCTCGGGTTGATCCACAAGAAGTTCGTTGAGAGCGACCTTCCTGTGGAATAACGAAAGAATTTGAATTGCGACCAGGATTCGCTTCACGTGCAGAAGCGGAGCAACGCCCGGACCCTCGAGGCCGTGCAGCGTCAGATCATCCAATTCGCAGCGCATCCTCCAAACATGCAGATGAAAACCGCCAAGCTCGACTTGCGCTCCCGTTCTCAATTCCAACTGCTGCACCAGCTTCTTCCGCGCCCAGCGCTGCACGATTCCGGTCTGCACCAGAGTCGCCACACCCGCCGCGGCCAGAATGCACACAACCAGGCTCAGGTAGATGCATCGCTTCGCCCAGCGGAGCCAGCGGACGCTCATTCTCCGCTCCCTCCGCCGGGGATTTCGATCCGCAGTTGCTCGCGCGTTTCATCCAGCCACTTATCTGCATGCTCGGTAATGGAACGCTGCACCAGCACTTCGTGAATCTTGTCCTGGACGGCATCCAGCGGGGGGACCGCCAATCCTTTGGCTTTCATCGCCGGCGCAAACTCATCGTGATAATAGGCGGCCACCTGCACGTCATCCACTTGCGCCGCCGGACGAAACCGGTAGTCGAGGAACCGTGAGAAGTAAAGCTGGTCGGCCAGCAGGCGGCGCACGTCTTTTTCGGTCAATCCGACGGACTGCAGCTGTTTTTGAAAATCTTCCTCGCTGCCAAATTGTTTCACGAAAGCCGCATATTCCCGGTCCACATCCGCAGTCGAAGGAGGCGCGAAGTTGGTCGTTTTCGCTTCGCCGCGAATGATCCATTGATCTTCGAGTTCTTTTAGAATTTCCGCTCGGGGCTCCGGCTTTCCGTCCACCAGTTGCTGGAATTTCCCGAGCTCCCGCACCTGGCTTTCCATGATGATGTCGTCTTCGATCCTCACGGCTATGCCGTCCACTTGCTGGCCCGATTCGCTGCGGGCCAAGGCAGCCGTCCGCACTCCCGCGACCAGTCGTGGAGTCGGCTGCGCGGCTCCCGCCGTCAGAATACAAATTGTCGCGGCAAGAATCGTCGAGATCGCCTTCATCAAAACACCGGCCCAATATTGAAGAAAAATTGAAATCGCGGCACGCGGAACACTTGCACAACCCCCGTCGTGTTGTTCGTCACCTGATAGAGCGGCGAATTCAGCTGGTACGCGAGATCCACGCGGACGGGTCCAATCGGAGTCGGGTACCTCACGCCGAATCCTACCGCGTGAGACAGGTAGCTTAGATCCGTCATCGAGGGAGGTTTCCATGCGAAGGTGATGTGATTTACATCCTTGTAAACGTTCCCCATGTCGTAAAAAACCTGGCCGCCCAGCTTGTTGCCTATAAACGGCAATTTCATCGGAAATCGCAGCTCTTGGTTGAAGATCAGCAGCGCCAAACCGCCGATGGGAAATCCCGTGCACGGGTCGCGCGGGCCCGCTTGATTCAACCCGAACGATCGCAGCGAAGTTCCTCCGCCTGCGAAAAACCGTTCCGGCAAGGGAATCACGGATTCGTCGGAAGTCGGCGCCCCCGACGTGCACTCGGTGGGAATTCCCGCCGATGTGTTCCCAAGCGGCTCCTCGAATCCGAATCGGACGGACCGGGCGAAGTCGAATGCTCTTCCGAAGGGATGGAAGGACGAATTCTGGAAATACGCCCGGAAAAAACTCGCGCTGGATCCAAGCGATTCGATCGCGTCACTCAAGTCCACGGTGTTGAACGTCCCTCGCGTCGCGTCAGCCGGGTTGTCCCGCCGGTCGACGGCAAATGTGATTCCGAAACCCGAGACCAGGGTAGGCTGGCTCAACAGAGGGATCTGTTCGGGGTCGATCGTCTGGTTCAAGTTAGACGCCTCGACCCGCCTGTAAAAATACCGGTAGAGCAGCGAACTTCCGTGCGTAAGCGTCTGCACCAGTTGGAACGCGCCTTCGTACCGCGTCGATGTGAATGTCTGAATGTCCTGCGATTTTTCAGCGAAGCCGGTGAGCTGCAAGCTCAGGTTCGGGTTGTTCAGGAAATTGTCGGCGGAATATGTCAGCGCCGACCGGTATTGCAGCGTGCTCGCGCGGACCTTGAACGACAACGTCTGCGCCCTGCCGAACATATTGGACCGCGCAATCTCAAAAATCCCCCGGGGGCTGGCGGCCAGAACCGTGGCGTTTGGATTGCACGGGGTTGTCGAAGAGGAAGTCGACGAGGACGAACAACTGGCCCCGATCCGCTGTACCTCGAATCCGAAGCCGTATCCGATTGTGTATCGCCTGCCCTCGGTGACGTCGACCACCACTGCCTTTTCCGGATCCGTGCCCGCCGGATTTTGAGGCGCGATCTGCACGCGCGTGAACACACCGAGGTTGTAAAGCTTGCGTTGCGTTTCCACCACGTCGCCTTCCCGCAGTGGTCCTTCCGCCTTGATTTGCACTTGCCGCCGGATAATTCCGGGCCGCGTGTATTGGTAGCCGGTCAGCAGAACGCTCGACACCAGCACCTGCGGCCCCTCCGAAATGTGAAATGTCAGATCCACGGTTCGCGGAGCCGCCCCGGGCTTGGCCTCTTCCTGAAAACTCGCGTTGGGAAATCCCTCATTGAAATACATCGCCAGAATGTTGTTTCGGTCGCTGGCTACGCTGGCCTCCGAATACGGCTGGCCCTTCAGCGAACCCACCACGGTCAGAAGCCTCTCGGTGCTCAGCGCGTGGTTGCCCTCGATGCGAATCGAACCCACCAACGTTTGAGTTCCCTCGACAATATGGAACGATACGAATAGGTTTCCCTTCTTTCCCTCGTAGCTGTCGTCCACCTTCGATGTAACCTGCGCGTCGTGAAACCCGTTCGCCATGTACAGCGCCCGAATCGAGTCTGTATCGTCCCGCACCATTTGCTGGCTGAACCGGCCGTTGAAAGCAAATGATGCCGGCTGAAGCGCCAGCCGGCTCTTCAAAAGCTCCGTGCTGAAATACTGATTCCCGGATATGGATACTCCCGCCAGCCGCGATTTTTCCCCTCGATTGATCTGGTAGACAATCACCCGCTCTTTCGTTTGTGGGTCGTCGTGAGACGACACCTCGTCGTCCGCGTCGAAATACCCTTCCCGTTGCAGGAAATCGCGGATGTTTCTCCGCCCTTCCTGCAGAAGGTCTTCGTCCACCGCGCCTTCCGCGTAAATCGGCAGCAGTTTTTGCAGCTGCGATTTCTTCAACTTCACTCCGGTGATTTCCACGCGCACTCGGGGTCCGGCCGTCACGTCGAGCGTCAGCCCTACTCGGTTGCTCGCCATATCATAGGTGCCGCGCATGAACCCCACCGCCGCGCCGAGATAACCTTGATCGACCAGGTATTTCTTTAGAAGTTGGGAAGCGCGGGAAACGCGGGAGGACGTCGCTTCGGTCTTCGGTTTGAGTTTCAATCGCTTCAAGAGCTGTGCGTCGCTGTACGATGTTTCGTTATGGATGTGTATCTGGCCGATGAGCGCCCGCGGCCCCGGAGTCACCGTAATCATCACGTCCATTTGCCGCGTTTCCGGGTGGGCCTCAGTCCTCGAATCCACTTGCGCTTCATACAATCCTTCGGACGCCAGCAAATCCTTCAGCCGGGCCACCGCGTCGCGAACGTCGCTTTCGCGGTACGGCTCACCCAGGTTGAGGCGCATTGCCGCCAGTGCCGCGCCTTCGTTTGGCGGCTCCTTCAACCCTTCGACGCGCACGACGTTGTTGTAAAAATCACGGCGAACCACGAAATCCACCCGCACTCCGCCGTCTTCCGCAATGGCCTCGACGCGTATATCCGCGTAATCGCCCGTCTGGTACAGAATGCGCAGGCTCTCTCGCTCGCTTTCAAAATCGAACGGATCGCCCGGCTTCAAGGGCAAGGGCGGCGCCTTTCTCGGCGCCGGCTGCCCCGACTCTTCCGTCACACTCACCTGCGTCACCGTCTTTCCTTCCCACTGTGTCTCCTGCGCTTTGGCGGGTCTCCCCCATATGAACAGCAAAAGAATTGCGAGGAAGGTCCATCGGAGCGCAGCCCCTGTAGCCGGGGCATCGCTAAAAAGCGGCTTATTTCGCGGAATTCTCATTCGCCTGAAGATGAGAGGAGAGGTTAGCACAGCCGCGTTGCCTGCCGGCCCCGAAATGGCGCTATCATGAAGTATCAGTAAGGAAACACGGCTTGGACGCGCAAAATACCCAACGCTATTCGCGCCAAATTCTCTTCGCGGGACTCGGTCAAGAGGGCCAAGAAAAGCTTCTCTCTTCGAGCGCCGTTGTCGTGGGCTGCGGCGCGCTCGGCAGCGTCGCTTCCAACCTACTGGTTCGCGCCGGGATTGGACGCTTGCGCATCATCGACCGCGATTTTGTCGAGCCTTCCAACCTGCAGCGGCAAACTCTGTTCGACGAATGCGACGCTCGAGAAGCTTTGCCGAAGGCAGTGGCCGCTGAGCGCCGCCTCCGCGCCATCAATTCCGGCGTCACCGTCGAAGGAGTGGTCGCCGACCTTTCGCCGAAAAACGCGCGCGAGCTTCTCCGCGATTTTCAAATTATTCTCGATGGCACCGATAATTTTGAGACGCGCCTCCTGGTCAACGATGTTTCCGTCGCCCTGAATGTCCCCTGGCTTTATGCCGCCGCTGTCGGAAGTTACGGAGTGAGCATGCCGGTCCACCCCGGCGTCACCCCCTGCCTCGCTTGCTTGCTCGAGGCCGGTGACTCTTCGGCTTCGATCGGCGCCGAAGAAACTTGCGACACGGCGGGGATCTTAAATTCCGCAGCGGGTGTCGTCGCATCGCTGCAGACTGCCGAAGCCATTAAGTTCCTCGCGGGAAAATCGGATCCCTCGGCTTCCCGCCTGCTTTCTTGCGACGTTTGGTCCGGACGTTTTCAATCCGTTCGCGTGGCGCGAAATTCAAATTGCCGCGCTTGCGCTCTTCGCCAGTGGATCTACCTCGAAGGACACACCCAGCCTCACATCACGATGTGCGGGCGCGATTCGGTGCAGATTCACGAGCACAACCGGAGGCTGGATCTGGGCACGCTCGGCCGCCGCCTCTCTTCGGCCTCAGTCTCCGCCGTTCGCGCCAATGAATTTCTTCTTCGCTTCCATGTTGAACCCTACGAAATGACCGTTTTCGCCGACGGCCGCGCCATCATCAAGGGCACGAAAGATCCCGCTGTCGCCCGCTCTCTTTACGCGCGCTACATTGGTTCTTAGAGGATCTTGGATGCAACGAAGCGGGGTTGAGTCCAAAGAAGAAGTGCATTCGGTGATGAGAATTTTTCCGGCAGCCGTTGGTTAACCGGCGAAGCGCCGGCTTGCAGCCTGCCTCATCGCGGCGCGGTCCAGATTTTCTCGCGTATTCATCAGCGTCAGCAGGGTGCTGAGTATGCGCGCCTTGATTTCATCGGTCATTGGAAACCCGCTGGTCGCCACGCGAATCAGCACTTCTCCGCGTTCCGCGATGCGCCGCATGAATTCCGTCTGCCGTTCATGCGTGTTGTTTCCCAGCGCCGACTCCCGGCGCATCTCCGCGCACTCTTGTTCGACAAACAGAGTGAAGTGCAAAATGCATAATCGCTCCGCCGCCAGCCCTGCGGGGACGTTCGCTTTGCACCCTTTTGCTCCGCACGCTTCCGCCACAGCCACACCCTCGCACCGTGTTTTTTGTAGCATCTTCCCCGCTCGAATTCCACTGGCGCGCAAGCGCATGACGCCAATCTGCCAGCACCATACGCCCTTATAGTGGCGAATCCCCCTTCCCCGCGATGGCCCCAAAAGGGACGAAACCCTCACTCCTTATCGGCCTCGTGCGGTTTACATCGGCAATTTCATTCCCGTCCTGTCTCTGCTTTCAGACCTTCGCTTGCATGTATCTTGAGCTGATGTTATCTAGAGAACCGTCGCCCAGCTGCTCTTTCCCGCCTATCCGGAGGAACTTCGCCTTTGCCGCACCTCACGCCTCACGACGTGATGACGATGTTTCTCGCGCTGGCCGCCCTCCTCGGCACCGCCAAATTCGCTGGCGAGCTGATGCAACGTTTCGATCAGCCCTCGGTCCTCGGCGAGATTCTCGCCGGCATCCTTCTCGGGCCCACAGTTCTCGGCCATTTTCGGCCGGACATTTATGCCGCCCTGTTTCCCTCGCAGGGGAATATCCCCATCGTTCTCGATACGGTCACCACTCTCGGCGTCGTCTTTTTCCTTTTGACGGCGGGTCTTGAAATTGACCTCCGCAGCATCTTTCGCCAGGGCAAAAGCGCTCTCCTCGTCAGCTTTCTTGGTGTCCTTATCCCCTTCACTTTCGGATTTGCCGGTGCCGCCGTTTTCCCGCAGTTTCTGGGGGCGCAGAGGGGCGCCGACCGGGTTATCTTCGCTCTCTTCGTCGGAACGGCTCTTTCCATCTCGGCCCTTCCCGTGATTGCGAAAATTCTGATGGACCTCAACCTCCTCCGCAGCGAGATGGGAACCGTGGTGATGTCTTCCGCCATGTTCGACGACCTTGTCGGCTGGATTCTCTTTTCCACCATCCTTGGCCTGATGCACGCGGGCGCTCAGGAGGGAAGTGCGGCGCGCACGATTCTGCTTGTCGCTTTTTTTGTTGTCCTGACGCTCACCGTCGTCCGCTGGCTGATCGACAAAATTGTTCCCTGGCTTCAGGCGCACACCAGTTGGCCGGGAGGTGTGCTCGGTTTCGTCTTTACTCTGACTTTGCTGGCAGCCGCCTTCGCGGAATTTGCAGGCATTCACGCGGTTTTCGGGGCATTCATTGTGGGAATTGCCGTCGGGGAATCAACACACCTGCGGAAGCGCACGTCGGAACAGATTCATCAGATCGTTACAAATGTTTTCGCCCCGTTCTTTTTCGCCACGATCGGCCTGCGCACCAACTTCGTTACTCATTTCGATCTGCCCGTCACGGTTACTCTCATTGCCGTCGCGAGTTTCGGAAAGCTCGCCGGCGCCGGTTGGGGCGCCCGCCTCGGCGGAATGGACCGCCGGACCTCATTCGGCATCGGCCTGGCGATGAACGCGCGCGGCGCCATGGAGATGATTCTCGGGCTCCTTGCGCTCCAGGCCGGGCTGATCCGCGAGAACATGTTCGTTGCGCTTGTCGTAATGGCGCTGTTCACCTCGATCGTTTCCGCTCCCGCTCTCCGATTCTTGATTCAGCGTCACCGGGCGCTGCGCCTCAAGGATGTCGTCACCGGCAAGCTGTTCTTTCCGAATCTCGAGGCCTCGACCCGCAAGCAAGCACTCGAAATCATGTGCGCCGCCGCGGCTGAGGCAGTCAGCAACGCTCCAGAGCGGCTTCTCCGCCTGGCTCTCGAACGAGAGCGCGTCTCGCCAAGCGGTTGGCACGACTCGCTTGCCGTCCCACACGCGCGTATCGCGGGACTCGTTGGCCCTCTTGCAATCGTGGCCCGCTCGAAGGCCGGAATCGATTTCGATGCCCGTGACGGCAAGCCTGCCCGCCTCATCATTCTGATCCTTACGCCGGACAATCAATCTCAGCACGATCTCTTGCAGGATGTGGGTCAAATTTTCGAGGGGACCGCGGCCATCGATCAAGCCCTCGCGGCAAATTCTTTCCTCGAACTTGTGGCGGCTATCAACGCGCCGGTCAAATAGGCGCTTCTCGGCGGCTCCGGCTCGGGATTTTCTTCCTGCGTGTTGAGGATTCGCTTGCCCCTGCGTTTCACACGTACCCCTTCCGCTTGTATCCGCCGAATCTCTGATTACGTCTAATGAAGTGAAAGAAGGATAGTTGCGATGAAAAACAATTTCGCAAAGGGTTTTCTAACTTTGGCTTTTGCGGCGATTGCCTTCGTGGGCGCGCCGGAGATGGCGAAAGCAGCTGCCCCCTTGCGCCCCTTCGCACAGCCCTCTCCGGATTACAACGCGGGTTGGCTCGAACAACAGGTCCGTCACAAGCTTTCGACGCTCCCCTGGTACTCGGTCTTCGACATCCTCCAATACCGGATTGACGGCGATACCGTAACCCTTTCCGGCAAGGTTGTGCTTCCCATCGTGAAGAGCGACGCTGTTGGTGCGGTGAAGTCGATCGAAGGCGTGCGGGTGGTGGACCGGATCCAACTCCTCCCTGTTTCTCCGTTTGATACCCAGGTTCGACGGCAGGAATACCGTTCGATTTTCTCTTACCCGCCGTTGTCGCGGTATTCCATGGGCGTGAATCCGCAAATCCACATTATTGTGGACAATGGGAATGTGACCTTAGTCGGCTCGGTTTCAAGTCAAGCCGACAAGGACGCCGCGGGCCTCCGCGCCAAACTTGTCCCGGATACTTTTAAAGTGACCAACGACCTTACCGTCGAGGGCTGATCGCTGAGTGCGCGTCAACACCGGGTCATCGTCCGGATGCCGCGCTCCCCGCGGCGTTCGGGCCCTTTTCCCCGGCTTCGAACTGCGTCCAGGGTCCGGCCTTCATGTCCTCCAGCACAGACGCCTCCCAGGAATATTCCGGATGCAGTTCCAGAAATTTCGCGGCGTTGAAATCCATCCCGCAAGGATGCCCGATTCGCGCAATGAAAGTCATCTTCGCGGCCATGGCGCTGTCCACCACTTTACCCTGCACGGCTCCATGGGGCTTGTAGGCCGGGGAATCCCATTCGGGATGCGCTTCCGGGTCCACGTCTCCATGCCCGCAGAGGGTTCGCAGGTCCGGTCCCTCTTTTTTCGTGTAGGCGTCGTAATGGTCGGAGAGAAATCCTTCGACCATAGCCGGATCGATCTTCCCCTTGTTCGCGCTCACCAGTTGTTCCCATCGGACGTGCCGCGCGTTGGGTGAGCTCGCCGCATTGTTGAGGTCAAATGTCGTTTCGTCCCGAATTACGTCGGGATCGCTGGGGAAATTCGAACCCACAAAATACCCGTCCTTCGTTTTCCATACTCGCGAATGCTTCAGCCCGTTTTCAAATCGCGCGATTTCTCCCGTCTTGCGATCCCCCAGCAGCCAATCGTTCGCGTACCCTCCATTGTTGCCGTCTAGCATGATCTTCACGAAGGAGTCGATCGAATCGGCGTACTGCATCGCTTTCCGCGCGCGAACGAATTCAGGCTTGCCGTTCGGGTCCCATCCGTGAAAATTTGAAATCGTCGTTTCGGTGACCATCAGGCCCCCGGAATTGATCGTGAAGTCGTCGTCGCTTACGATGACTCCGGGAAAGCCGTCCATCAGCATCCGGTAGCCGTGCTGCGGCACGATGTCGAAGATGATTTTCCATCGCGCCCCTTCCAGATAGCTCGTCCAGTTGTTGTGCCCCATCACGATTTGCCCGTCTTTCGTCCAGCTTCCTGTCGCGACGATCGCGCTGCACCGCTCCGGAACGTGTGCCGGTGCTGACGCCAGCTTCGTCTGTTCATCGAGCCACGGCACGTAATAATCCGGCAACTCCGAGAAGGCGTTCATAGCCACGATGTCGTAAATATCCAATCGCCCTTTGCGCGCCGCCAATCCATCCACAATCCCTTGCAACTCTGCCTGATATTCGGGGTCGATTTTCGGCCACAGCATGGTGCGCGCCGCGCGGCGGTAGAATTCCCAGTCCTTTCCGCTTTCGTGCGTCATCTCCAGCCGCAGCGCCACGAAAGCGTCCGAAATTTCCCGGGCAAGCAGCCATCCGTGCTGGTAGCCGATGTCATGAGGCGACCCTTCCAGGTGGACATAGATCCAGCCGCCTTTATCGAAACGATATGCCTTGGCCAGCACCGCTTCATCTCCACCGGACTGGGCTGGCGTCGCCGCCGTGCTCGCCCGCGCGCCTTCGGCTCGGCCCGAGAAAATCACAGGCGTCATCGTCACCAACAAACTTACTGCCAGCAGCCAATAGGCGAAATGGTTGCGCTCGGGGCTCATCCGCGGCTCTCCTGTGATTTCCAGACTTATATCGCCCGCGATGTTAGGCGGAGGCCACTCCCCTGTCAACGCAAGCGCTTTCGTTGGGTGCCGCTCGCCCCGGCCGCGCCGGTAAAGTGGTTTCGTTGACACTGTGCGAAACGCCTTTATAATCAGTTCTTCTGGAGGTTTCCTCGTTTTGTTTCTGTTCGCCAATCTAATCGTATGGCTTCAGCCGGGCGCCAATCCTCTTACGGAATATTGGCGCCGCAACATGGACCCGAGTCTCAATCCATTCAAGGGTCTTTACCAGTTGAATTCGTTCGACATCGCCATCATGGCTCCCTATTTCATCGTTCTAGTCATCCTCGCGGCCTACGGCATCCATCGCTACACCTTGGTCTATAATTTTTTCCGGCATCGCAAAAATGCCGCCGGCCCTCCGCCCGCCCTTGCGGCATGGCCGCGGGTTACCGTCCAGCTTCCTATCTACAACGAGCGCTACGTTATCGAGCGTCTGGTTGACGCCGTCGCCCAATTCGACTATCCGCGCGACTTGATCGAAATTCAGGTCCTCGACGATTCGACGGACGAAACCCAGTCCATCGCCCGCGATTGCGTCGAGCGCCACCAGGCTCTCGGGGTTCCGATTTCCTACATTCACCGCGATAATCGCGAGGGTTTCAAGGCGGGCGCCCTGCAGGAAGGGCTGCGGACCGCCACGGGCGAGCTTGTCGCCATCTTCGACGCCGATTTCATCCCTCCGCCTGATTTCCTTCGCCGCACCGTCCCCTATTTCGCGAACGGCAAAATTGCCATGGTGCAGACGCGGTGGAGCTACATCAATCGCGGCTACTCCGCCCTCACGGAAGTGGAAGCGATCCTCCTCGACGGCCACTTCGCCATCGAACACTCCTCGCGCTATCGCACCGGACTGTTCTTCAATTTCAACGGCACAGCCGGCGTCTGGCGCCGGGAAGCCATCAACGACGCCGGAGGCTGGCAGCACGACACCCTCACCGAAGACACCGACCTTTCCTATCGCGCCCAGCTTCGCGGCTGGAAATTTCTCTACCTTCCGGAAATCGACTGCCCCTCCGAGCTTCCCGTGGAGATGAACGCCTTCAAATCGCAGCAAGCGCGTTGGGCAAAGGGCCTCATGCAAACGGCGAAGAAAATTCTTCCCCGCGTCCTCCGCGCCGATGTCCCGGCCCCCGTCAAAGCCGAAGCTTTTTTCCACCTGACCGCCAACATCAGCTACCCCCTCATGGTCTTTTTCTCCATCATTCTTCTTCCCGCCATGATGGTGCGTTTCTATCAAGGCTGGTTCCAGGTGCTCACCATTGACCTTCCGCTCTTCCTCGCCTCCACGTGCTCGGTCTCCTCTTTCTATCTGGCCGCCGAGCGCGCTCTTTATCCAAAAACCTGGAAACGCACTTTCCTTTATCTTCCCTTCGTCATGGCCGTCGGCATCGGCTTGTCCGTCCGAAACGCGATCGCCGTGCTCGAGGCGCTGGTCGGCGTCAAATCGGAATTCGTCCGCACTCCAAAATATCGCGTCGAAGGCAAATCCAAAAATCAAGCCACATGGGCCAAGCGCAAGAGCTACCGCAAGGGGGCCGGTTGGATGCCGTTCGCGGAAGTTGTTCTCGGCGTCTATTTCGCGCTCGCCGTTGTCTATGCCATCCAGATGCAGAACTACGCCACGATTCCGTTCCTCCTCTTGTTCGTTTGGGGTTATCTCTACACCGGATTGATGTCCCTCGCCCAGGTCTACCTCGAACGCCTCCGGTTCGGCGTCGAAGCCGGAGAAGTCCGACCCGCTTCCACAGGCGTGCCCGGCTTTTAATTTTCACCGCTTTCCGGCCTCCGTCGTGTCCCCGCCGCTTTTTCCTGCTGGTATCATCTTTGGGAACCGCGCCCGCATTTCCCTAGTCGCGATCGCATGAACGAAGACTCGATGAAGCCAGTCCGGGAAAGCTACGACCGCATCGCGGACGAGTATGCTCGCCGCATTTTCAACGAGCTTCAGCAAAAGCCCTTCGACTGCGAGCAGCTCGATCATTTTGCCGCCCGGCTCGCCGGCTGTGGGACCATCTGCGACATGGGCTGCGGGCCCGGCCACGTCGCGCGCTATCTGCGTGAGGCGGGCGCCACAGTCTTCGGACTGGATCTCTCGCCCCGCATGGTGGATTTGGCCCGTCAGCTGAATCCCGGCATTTCGTTTCGCGAGGGGAGCATGTTGGCACTCGATCTCCCAAACGCCTCCCTCGCCGGAATCACCGCCTTCTACGCCATTGTCAACATTCGGAGAGAATTCCTCCCACAGGTTTTTCGGGAAATGGAAAGAGTCCTGCAACCGGGGGGACTGCTCCTGCTCGCTTTTCACGTCGGTGACGATGACCGGCGCGAGGTCGAGTTGTGGGGTCACCCGATATCGATGGATTTCTTTCTTCTGCAGCCTGAAATGATCCGGCAGCTTTTGGAAGCCGCCGGCTTCGAAGTCGAGCACCTGGTCGAGCGCGAACCTTACGCCCCGGAAGTCGAATATCAAAGCCGCCGGGCTTACATCCTGGCCCGTAAACCCGGCCCCGGTTCCCCTCGCTGAAAGCATCGCCGCGGCTGACTTCTCTCCAATACCCGTGCCTTCACAGCTTCTTTGACATCACAATGCTTTTGCACTCGACCCCCTTCTTCAAAGGCCGCGAAGGAAAAAATTCTTCGTGTCGCGTCTCGGCGTAACCAAGCTTCTGATAAAAAGGGAGCAATTCCGGCCGCAACGTCAGCACGCTGATGTCCATCCATTGGCAGCCCCGCTCGCGGCAATAGTGTTCGGCAAATTCGATCATCAGACGTCCCAGTCCATTTCCTTGCTCCCGCGGATCGACAGCCAGCATTCCAAAATATCCTCGCTCTCCCCGCAGCTCCGCAAAAATGCAGGCCACAATCCGGCCGTCCGGAACATTCGCGACGAAGAATTTCCCTTTGCGGGTCATCTCCGCAAATCGCCCTTCGTCCGTCCGCGTCCCGTCGATAAAATCCTCGACCGCAAACGCTTCGTTTACCACTTGAATGATCCGGCCGGTGTCCTCCGCCTTCGCTCCCCGGATTCGCGCTCCTGCCCTCGCGTTTGTCCGCTCGATCATTTTCTTATCGGACTCCGTCTCGTCGGTTTGACCCCGTGCTGTTCCGCTGGCTATAATTGCATGTTCTGCTCGCCGCTACATTCGCGCCGGGCGTGTCAGCCGCGTAATTCCGCGGCCCCAGGCTGTCGAGTCATCCAGCCGAAAATTCCAGCAGAGACTTCAGGAGCATCCGATGAGCACGCTTAAAGCAACCCTTCTGCGCGGGGGGATGATCATCAAGCACGAAGGCGACTTATTCCTCGTCTATAGCGTTGACCACCGCACTCCCGGCAACAAGCGCGCCGCCATGCAAACCAAAATGCGCAACCTCCGCACCGGCTCGATGATCGACTACCGCTTCCGCGCCGAGGAATTCGTCGACAAAGTCACTGTGGACGAGGTCGAATTCGAATACCTCTATTCCGATGGCGACGGGCACCACTTCATGAACACCGAGAATTACGAACAGCTCGCCCTGCAAAACGATATCGTCGGCGACGCCAAGGACTACCTCACCCCGAATCTCCCGGTGAAGATCGAATATTACGACGATAAACCTATCGGTGTTCTTCTCCCCGACACGGTCGATCTCAAGGTGATCGAAACCGAACCCAGCATCCAGAAGGCGACGGCCAGCGCCGTGATGAAGCCCGCCAAGCTTGAAACTGGGCTTGTTGTCAATGTTCCCCCGTTCGTCGGCGAAGGCGACATGATCCGCGTGGACACTTCCGAAGGGCGTTACATGCAGCGAGTGCAGTGACGATCCGCTTCTTTCGCCCCCCGGCGGATCTTGCGGAGCCCTCCGAATTGCCATACCTGAATCTGGCCCCGCGTTTTATTCGTATCGCAGAGCCACCATCGGATCCACCCGGCTCGCCCGCCGCGCTGGAACATACGTCGCCAGCCAAGTGACCCCGCTCAGTATCGCCGCCATGCCGATGATAGTCGCGGGATCCCAGGGCTTCACTCCGTACAGCAGGCTGCTCATCAGCCGCGTCAGCGCCAGCGCCGCAGCCACTCCGAAAATCACCCCCACGGCCGCCAGCCGCATTCCCTGGCTTACTACCATCGAGCGGACCTTTTGCGGGCTTGCGCCCAGCGCCATGCGGATTCCGATCTCTTGCGTTCTCTGCTGCACCGAATAGGCCATCAATCCGTAGACGCCGATTGCCGCCAGCACCAGGGCGATCCCGGCAAAGATCGTCAGCAGGGTCATGTTGAAATTGTTCTGGTCCAAGGATTCACCCTCCACCTGCGCCATGCTGCGAATGTGCGCCACGGGCAATCCTCCGCTCGCCTCGCGCAGTTGGGTCTGGATTTCAGAACTCAGCGAGAACGGCGGCACCTTGGTTCGCACCGCCCACGTCATCGGAGTGATTCGGTTGTTCAGCGCGATGATTCCGTCATTTACTTGCGCAATCGGAATGTACATGATCTCGTCGGCCGGCTGCCCGAGTCCGCTCTGATGTACATTCCCCGCGATCCCGATGATTTCCCGCGGCGGCTCCTCAAACTCCGGCCCCACTCCCTTCCCGATAGTAATCTGCGCGCCGAGCGCATCTCCTTTCGGCCAATATTTCTTGGCCATCGCTTCATTGATGATCACTACGCGGCTCCCTGCGGCACTGTCCTCATCCGAGAAAGACCGTCCCCTCAGCATCGGAATGCGAAAGACGTCAAAATAGCGCGGTGAAACGAGCAGGTAATCGGAATCGCCGTTGTAAGGGCTGTCCTTCGGCGGATTTCCCAAAATCGTAAACGGCAGATCGAATCCGCCTTCGAGCGGCAGGCAGCAAGTCATCGCCGCCGTTTCCACTCCGGGCAGGCTTTCAAGTCTTTGCCGCCCTTCACGCTCCAATTGGTCCACTCCCGCCGCCTTGTCGAATCTCTCCCCATTCAACGACATTTCCATCGTCAAGATGTCGCGGACGTCGAATCCCGGCGACACACCCTCGAGCGCCGCGAACGTCCGGATTAACAAAGCCGCGCCGGCCAGAAGCACCAGCGCCAGAGCGATCTCAGTCACCACCAACGACGAGCGCGCCTTGTTGTGCCGCAGGCTCGTCCCGGCGCGTGAACCGCTCTCCCGCAGCGTCACGCTCAGGTCCGACCGCGAGGCGCCGAACGCCGGAATCAGCCCAAACACGATCCCTGTTAACACTGAAATCACGAGAGTAAACGCCAGCACACTTCCGTCGAGCGCGACGTGGGACCCGGTCTCGCCAATTCGCGGAATTCCGCCCGCATTCATTGCCAGCAAGGTGCGGACCCCCGCATATCCCAACACAAGCCCCAGGACTCCGCCGGCAAGCGAAATCAACACGCTCTCGGTCAGCAATTGCAGGATGATTCGCCGGCGTCCCGCGCCCAGCGCCGCCCGGATCGCGATTTCGCGCTTGCGGATCGTGGCCCGTGCCAGCAGCAGATTTGCGACGTTGGCGCATGCGATTAGCAGCACGAATCCCACTGCCCCAAACAGCAACAGCAATCCTTTGCGTACATCCCCGATCACGCTGTCCCGGTACGCCACCGCTGTAAAGGTGTCCTTCGGGCCCATAATCGGGAGGTTGGGAAATTTCCGTCGGAATTCGTCCGCAGCCAAACGCATCGCCGCCTGTGCCTGCGCCAGCGTGACTCCCGGCTTCAACCGGGCCGTTGCCCGCAAGTAATGCCCCTGATCCGTGCTGTTCGGATCCGCTCGTAGCGGGATCCAGACGTCGATTGGCGACTCCGTCCTGAACGCGCCACCCAGGACTCCGATCACCGTGAACGGCGCTCCTCCGAGTTCAATCGACCTCCCAATGATCCCCGGATCCCCGCCGTAGCGGCTGTGCCACAACCCGTTGCTGATCACCACGACGTTTGGCCCGCCCGGCCGGTCCTCGTCGCGCGTGTACGTTCGCCCGATCGCCAGCGGCGCTCCGAATACGCGGAAGTAATCCGCCGAAGCATGAATCCCTTTCACTTGTTCCGGGCGGTCTCCTCCGGTTAGATTGATCCCCGGGCCGGAAAAATCGTAGGCCGCGACGGAATCAAACACCTGCGTCTGTTCGCGCCAAACAATGAATTTGGGTATCGAGGTGGTGTCCCCGTTCCCTTGCGGAGAACTCAGCTCCAGCTCCACGAGTCGCTCCGGATGCGGATAGTTCATGGGCTGCAGCAGGACCGTATTGACCACGGAAAATATGGCGGTGTTTGCTCCGATCCCGAGCGCCATCGTCAGCACAGCCACGGCAGCAAATCCCGGGCTTCTCATCAGCAACCGGACCGCGTAACGCACGTCCTGCCACAGCGTCTCCATGGTCTCTCCTTCCTATTGCATCCCCGCTCCGAGGTGAATCTACAACTCGTCTACGGACGAAACTCTAAGGAAGTTCCCTGGTTAGACTCCCTCCGGGGCCTTTCAGCTTTTCCGGTTTTGCCCTTGGCGGGTGCTCGTTTGAATTCATTGACGCGGAATGTTAGGTTGAATTTGGCCCCGAATGCCCATCCAATTTCCTCGTTCCGCTTGGTTCTCCTCTTGCGGCGTATTGCTTCGCCCATTTTGCGCGGTTTTGCTGGCGGCAGCCTCGACGCTTACATTCGCTCCGCGGGCGGGCGCGCAATCCGCGGAAAAAATCGTGGGTCAATATCTGCGCGCCATGGGCGGCTCGAAGGCGCTCGACAAAATCCAAACCGCCCGATGGGAAGGCATCGTTCATGAATCGGGCGACGAATCATCCGGCTCGTACTCCCTGATCCTCAAATCTCCGGACAAATTCTATTCCGAACTCCTCGTCGGCTCGTCTCGATTCACCGAGGCGTTCAACGGCAAGTCCGCTTGGGCGCAGGACTCCTCCTCCGGCCCTTACACTCTCACAGGATCGGGCCCGGCGCTTGCCGCCGCTTCCGCCCGCATCTGGAATGGCCGTCTGGCCGACGTGAAAAGAGACAAAATCGAAATTCGTCTGGTTGGAGTGGAGACTCTCGCCGGCCGCCCGGCCTATCATCTGGCCTTGTCATTTTTGAGCGGCGTCACCGGAGACGTTTTTATCGACGCGCAATCCCACCTTCTTGTCCGCGAAACCCTCATGGACACGGGGCAAATGAAGCCTTCGCCGGGCAGCGAGCAACGCATCGAATACGACTATTCCGACTTTCGTTCCGTCAACGGAATTCCCGCGCCATACTCCATCGCAATTCACCGCGGCGGCCGCGACTATTTCGTTTCCATGACACGCGTCGAATTCAATTCGGCGGTCGACAATTCCATTTTCGATTTTCCGGCAGTCTCCGGCAGTCCGCTTCCGGATATCCCCGCTCTTCTCCGGGACGTCGCCAAGAATCAGAACTTCATTGAGGAAATTCAAAGAAAGTACACCTGCCGCCTGACCGAGGTAGAGGAATCAATCGACTCCCAAGGGAAAATCACTTCGACCAAGGTGAGCGAATACGATGTTTTCTACATCGGAGGCCAGGAAGTCCGCCACCTGATCGCCAAGGACGGAAAACCTCTCGAAGGCGATGAAAAACGAAAAGAGGACGACCGATTCAACAAAGAGTTCGACAAACTCGAAAAGAAGCAGGCGGAATTGGCATCCGATCCGAAAAAACAGCAGAAGCAGGACCAAGAAGATCAGGCGCAAGTTTCCGATTTTCTGCGCGCCGAGCGTTTCACCAACCCGCGCCGCGAACGATTCCGGGGGCAGGACGTCATCGTCTTCGATTTCGGCCCCAATCCGGATTACAAACCGCGAAACCTGGTGGAGTCGATCGTGCAGAAAATGGTGGGCGTGGTTTGGGTGGACGAACAGGCGCGGGATGTCGCCCGGTTGGAAGCGCGCTTCAGTGAAAATGCGAAAATCGCGGGCGGCTTGCTGGCCTCGCTTTCGAAGGGATCGAATTTCGTATTCGAGCAAGCGATGGTCAACAACGAAGTTTGGCTCCCCATCTATGCGGAGGTGCACGCCTCGGCGCGTGTTCTGTTTGTGAGGGCAAAAGCCAATTTGATCGACCGCTATTCGGACTACAAGAAATTCGAAGTCGAGACGCGTATCGGCGCGCCCGCTTCATCCCCTTTGCAGCCGCAGCCCTCGCCAAAATGAATCCATGGGATTTGAATTATGAATTTTCGCGGCGCCCAAAATGCGCTGCTTTCCGTTGACTTGCGTCCGCCCTCACCCTACAGTGTCCCCTCGTTTTGGTTGCGGCGGCAACCCGGCCGCTTGCAGTTGCGCGAGAAAAAAAAGGAGAGCGGCGTTTGCTCGAGCGAATGTTCAAGCTGACGGAAAACCAGACTACCGTGCGCCAAGAGTTCCTCGGCGCCGTCACCACGTTCATGACGCTCGCTTACATCGTCGTCGTTAACCCCCAGATTCTCGCGGTCGCCGGAATGCCCGCGGACGGCGTGCTCTTCGCCACTTGCATCTCCGCCGCCGTCGGAACCCTGGTAATGGGGCTTGCCGCGAACTATCCGATCGCGCTGGCTCCCGGGCTCTCGCTCAACGCGTACTTTGTCTACTCGGTTTGCCTCGGGCTGCACATTCCTTGGCAGACGGGACTCGGCGTGGTTTTCATTTCGGGGACGCTGTTCGTGATTCTCACGGTCACTCGGGTGCGCGAGCAGATCGTCAACGGAATTCCCGACTCGCTGAAGCACGCCACCGCCGCGGGAATCGGTATGTTCATCGCTTTCATCGGGCTGCGGAACGCGAAGATCGTTGTGGCGAGCGCGGCGACGTTTGTCGGGATCGGCAACTTCTCCGACCATGCCGTGCAAGCGGCTCTGTTCGGTATCGTGCTGACGCTGATCCTGATGTCGCGGAGAATTCACACGGCGATTCTGCTCGGCATCGTCGGCACGTGGGCCTTCGGCATTGCCCGCGGGCTTTCCAAGTGGCCCGCGGCGTTCGTTTCTCTGCCGCACCCTTCATCCACGTTCATGAAGCTGGACCTTCGCGGCGCGATCCATTTGGGTTTGCTGGAAATCGCGTTTGTTTTTCTCTTCGTCGATCTGTTCGACAACGTAGGAACGCTCGTGGGGGTGTGCGAGCAGGCGGGATTCGTGAAGGACGGAAAAATTCCGCGTGTGGGACGCGCGCTCCTCGCCGACGGCGTGGCCACCATGTTCGGCGCTGTCACCGGGACGTCCACCGTCACCAGCTACATCGAGAGCGCGGCCGGAGTGGCGGCGGGAGCGCGGACGGGCCTCACGAGCGTGTTTATCTCGCTTTTCTTCGTCAGCTCCATCTTCTTCTCTCCGCTGGCCGCGGCGATTCCCGAGTTCGCCACCGCTCCCGCACTGGTCCTGGTCGGCTCACTGATGGCGCAATCGATTTCGCGCGTCCGCTGGAACGATTTCACGGAAGCGCTTCCGAGCTTCATCACGATCGTGGCCATGCCGTTGTCGTTCAGCATCGCCACCGGCCTGAGCTTCGGCGTCATCACGTATACGATCGCGAAAATCGGCTCCGGCCGGTACCGCGAAGTCAGCCCCGTCATCTGGGTTCTCACCGTCCTGTTCATCCTTCGCTACGTCTATCTTGCCAACGGCTGATTCTCAGGTCCCGGAGCGTCCTCGACGCAGCGGAACCCGATTGTGCCGGCCCGGTCGCGGCCCGGCGACATCAGCAGGTATTTCTCATGTTCGTCGAGACGGTAGGTCTGCGGGAAATACCAGATGGAACCGCGCGGCTGGTAGGCGGCGCCGCCGCGAATGATGGCCGCGCGCGTGTGCTCGTCTTGAAATTCGTCCGTCCACTGCGAAACGTTCCCTTCGAGATCGAGGACTCCGAACGGGCTCGCGCCTTCTGGATACGCATCTACGCCGGAGAGAGGCTTCATTGTCCGCCCGGTATCCGGCGGTGGGAGAGCGTTCGCGCGCCAATCGTTTCCCCAGGGATAGAGGCGGCCGTCCGAGCTTTGCGCGGCATACTGCCATTCCCATTCATGCGGAAGGCGCTTTCCCGCCCAAGCGGCGTAGGCCCGCGCGTCCTCGATGGAAACCCACGTGACGGGTTTGTCGGCCCAGCCGTCGGGGAACGTTCCATTCTTCCAATCACGGAGAAAGTTATGATCGTCCTTCGGATGATAATTCGTGGCGTCGAGAAAGAGCTTGAATTCGGCGTTGGTCACCGGGGTGCGGTCGATGTAGAAGCTGTTTATATGCATCCAGTGGGAGTGAAAACGGCGCGGTGAATCCTCCCAGGGATACTGGACGTCCACGCCGGGATCAAGGCCGCCCTCGATTTCAATTCCTCGCACGACAAAATCGAAATCGCCCGCGGGAACGCGAACCATTCCCGGAGGCGCGACACCGGCCCTGCGCGTGGGCGGAATTGGCGCGATCGTTTGCGCCACAAACTTCCATTCGCGCGAGCATTCGTTCAAAGGCTTCTCCGACCGCTCAGCCATGAATGCGAGCAGATCCTGTGCATCTTTTCCGAGCGGGCTTTCCTTGGTGGCCAGTACGGCGCCGAAGCCCAGGCCCTCGATGGGAAAACTCAAGGTTACTTCGCCCGAGCTCGCGAGCGGCGTCAATTGAACGCCATGCCAGAGATCGTAGTACCGTGTTCCAGCGTCGTACGGCACTCGCAACTGGGCCCCGGACACGTCGTACTCATTGCGATTGATGACGGTCCACAACGTGCGATCTCCCGCCGGAAACTTGCTCGCAAAGATTCCTGGCTGCAGAGTAGCCGTATGTGGCTCCCAATCCCCGCTGACCAGATTGTCCGCCAAGGTCCTTTCGATCCGCGTGATGCGGAGAATGGCCTCGGCATCATGGGGCGTGGTGCCATACCAGAAACCCCAAAGATTTTCGAGGGTGGCGTAGCCCGAGCCGTTGAAGAAAGCGTGTTGGAGACTATTGGTTTTATCGCGCGTATAGCGGTCAGTGACGTTGACGGTATGGCGCGGCTCGAGCCATTTGGCCTGGCTTACCATCGGAACGTAAGGATACGGCGTGTCTTCCCAGGTTACCCAGTCGTTCCAGCCAATCGTGCTCCAGGCGAGGGACTCATCGCGGATGGAGAATTGCGGCTCGAGGGCAAGCGGGTGGCCGGCGGCCTCAGCGGCTGCGTGAAAAGCGGCGGGAACACTTTCCAGGGTGTCGAAATTCACTCCGTCCGCGCCGATTTCCTTCATCAGACCGGCAAGCGCCTTCCAAGGCGGCTCGCCTTCATCGCGCGTGCCCGTGTCCCAGGCAAGCGTGGGAAAGAAGACCCTGACGCCCCGGGCGTGAAATTGGTCCACCATGTCGCGTATGCCCGGGATTCCGCCCGGCATGTCGCGAATAAGATCGAACTGGTTGCGATCGTCCACGCCGATATTGGGGTAGAGCGGCCAGATCAGTACGGCATCGATCGGGCCGATCCGGCCCTCGACGCCGTTTAGGAAGCGGTCAACGGTGTAGACACCTTTTCCGGGGTCGTAGAACGAGCGGTCCCAGATGATGAGCTGGACCTGCGAGAAGACGTGCTGCGTCCAGGCCATTTGCGGGCGCCTGTATTCGGAATCGTCGAAGTGCAAGCGCTCGAGTCGCTCTTTCCTCCACGCCTTGATTCCCGCGAGCCAGTGGGCATCGTCCGACGGAATTTCAGGGCCAGCCAAGAACACGTCGGTAGGAGAAGGGGGAACACCGAGATTCAGAACCCCCGTCGGGGGAAACAGCGGGTGGTGAGGGCGCCATTCATCGGAAAATGCGGCGACGGAAATCAGCGCGAAAACAAAGAGCAAAGAGGCGCAAAGTACGACTTTCGAGCGCCCATTCGCGTTAGGGGCCTGACCGGATGTCATCGGAGTCACCTGGCAGCGGAGGATTGGGAGCCGAAGACGCGGCGGAAGATGGCGTCGACGGCGCGGAGCTGGCGATCGAGATCGAACGTGCGCGCCAGCGCCTTTTCATCGAGAAATTTGCGGATATTGGCGTCGGCTGTGACGCGGTCTTGAAAACTCGTTTCCGATTCCCAGGCGGCCATGGCGTGGGCCTGGACCCATTTGTAGGCGTCTTCGCGAGGGGCCCCGCTCTCGACCAGATCCTGTAGAAGCTGGCCGGAAAAAATCAGTCCCTGCGTGGCGCTCAGATTGCGGAGCATGCGCTCGGGAAAAACGCGCATCGAAGAAACGATTTCCGTCATGCGGTGAAGCATATAGTCGGCGAGAATCGTCGAGTCGGGAAGAATGACGCGCTCGACGGAGCTGTGGGAAATATCGCGCTCGTGCCACAAGGCGACATCTTCCAGCGCCGCGACCGAATTTCCACGAATGACGCGCGCGAGCCCGGAAATCTGCTCGGCCATCACAGGATTGCGCTTGTGCGGCATCGCCGAACTTCCGCGTTGCTCCCCGCCAAACGGCTCTTCGACCTCGCGGACCTCGGTCCGCTGCAGGTGGCGAATTTCCTGGGCGATACGCTCGAGAGAGGCGGCAACAATCGCAAGTGTGGAAACGTATTGCGCGTGGCGGTCGCGTTCGATCACCTGCGAACTGATGGGAGCGACGGCGAGGCCCAGCCGCTGGCAAATTTTCTGCTCGGTCTCCGGGCCGAGGTGCGTGCAGGTGCCGACGGCGCCGGAAATTTTCCCGACGGCAATTTGACGGGCCGCGGCCTGAAAGCGTTCGAGGTCGCGGCGATTTTCGGCGAACCAATTGGCGATTTTCAGGCCGAACGTGATGGGCTCGGCGTGAATGCCGTGCGTGCGGCCGATTTGGGGAGTGTTCTTGAACTCCCAGGCGCGCCGCTCGAGAACCTGTCCGAAAGCCTCGAGACGCTTTTCGATCAGCTGAGAGGCTTCTCGCAGAAGGAGGGCTTGCGCAGTGTCTACCACGTCGTTGGAAGTTAGGCCGTAATGGAGCCACCGCGCCGATTCAGGGTCGCCGACGGATTCCTGAACGGCGACGGTAAAGGCGATGACATCATGGCGAACCTTGGCCTCGATTTCATTGATGCGACCCACGTCCACACGGGCCCGGGCGCGCAAGTTTTCGGCGGCTGTGCGGGGGACGATGCCCTCTTCGGCTAGGGCTTCCGTGGCCGCCAGTTCGACATCGAGCCATTTCCGGAACTTGTTCTGCTCGCTCCAGATGAGGCCCATTTCCGGCCGTGTGTAGCGTGCGATCAAGTGCGGCTCCTTTGGCGCGCGTGAGCAGCGGCGACGTGTGATTCTATCGCCAAATTGCGGATTTGCGACGTGATTTGCGCCGTGCGGAATTCCGCGCAACTCCGACGGTGAGATGGATGAATTGGCGCGGTCTTGCGTGCTTTTTGAAGCTTTTCTCGTCGCCACCGTGCCGGTTGGAATCCGGCAACCGGCGGCTGTGGGTTGGTATGCGGGGAATGGGTCAGTAGGCGGGAATGAGACGCCGCAATCGGCCGGTGAGCCACGAGCGAGCCAATTTCTCCAAGGCGACCGAACGCGCACCCAATCCAAGCTGGTATGAACGAAAGTGAAATTCAAGGGAGCACTGGGGCTGAAAAGTTCAACGACTGCAACCAGCCTGGTTCCGGACTTGTGGACAACTTCACATCGTTGCGCGAACGGAGAAAACATGTGTGGCACGGGCGCAAGTTGACATAAAAGGAAGCAGCGCCTATCCTTAGACCAGAGCGAAACGCGATGTTTGCCTCGTTTTATTAGCGAATTCCCTCCGCCCGGCGCCGGGCGCAGCCTTCACGGCAATCTCCGGACGTCCCGACCCCTACTTTTTCGTTGAGGCATGGCCATGACAAATTTGACCCTGTACGAAAAACTCGACCAAATCGAGTCGCGCTACGACGGGCTGACGCAGGAGCTCTCGTCGCCGCAAACGCTGGCAGACACGGCGCGCTACCAGAAGCTCGCAAAAACACACGCGGAGATGGCGGATGTGGTGTCGAAGTACCGCGAGTGGAAGCAGATTGACAAGAGCTCGCGGGAAGCCAAGCAACTGGCGGCGGAAGCGGACGACGCGGAAATGAAGCAGATGGCGCACGACGAAATGAAGGACCTCGAGGCGCGTCGCGAGACGGTCGAGCAGGAATTGAAGTACCTCATGCTGCCGCGGGATCCGAACGACGACAAGAACGTGATAGTGGAAATCCGCGCGGGAACGGGCGGAGACGAAGCGGCGCTGTTCGCGGCGGAGCTTTTCCGGATGTATTCGCGCTACGCCGAATCGCAAGCTTGGCGGGTGGAAGTGCTGGAAAGCTCGCCGTCGTCCATCGGCGGCGTGAAGGCGATCGTGGCGGCGATTCAAGGTAAAAAAGTGTATTCGAAGCTGAAATACGAAAGCGGCGTCCACCGCGTGCAGCGCGTGCCCGCGACGGAGACGCAAGGGCGAATTCATACGTCGGCGGCGACGGTGGCCGTCCTGCCGGAAGCGGATGAAATCGACATCAAGATCGAGCCGAAGGATTTGCGGATTGACACCTTCTGCTCGTCGGGGCCAGGCGGGCAATCGGTGAACACGACTTATTCGGCCGTCCGGATCACGCACATTCCGACGGGCCTTGTCGTATCGCAGCAGGACGAGAAGTCGCAGATCAAGAACCGCGCGAAGGCGATGCGTGTGCTGCGGGCGCGGCTCTATGAAATGGAGCAGCAGAAACAGCACGAAGCGATTGCGGCCGAGCGGCGCGGGCAGATCAAAACTGGCGACCGCTCCGAAAAAATTCGCACGTACAATTTTCCTCAGAACCGCGTGACCGACCACCGGATCAATTTCACGCTGCACCAGCTTGACCAGGTGATGGATGGAAAGCTGGGGCCGCTCGTGGACGCCCTGGTGGCGCATTTCGAGTCGGAGCGCTTGAAACAGGAACTGGTGGAGGCCTGAGGAGCGCGATGGTTCCGGCGGTGGCAACACGGATGGACGTTCGGACGGCGCTGAAAGAAGCGATGGCCCGGCTGCGGGCGGCTCGGGTCGCCTCGCACACGCTGGCGGCGGAATTGCTCCTGATGCACGCGCTCGGGCGCGACCGCGCCTGGCTCTACACGCATCCCGAAGAGATCCTGGACGCCACCGCGACGGAGAGACTGTTTTCGCTCGTGGCGCGGCGGGCGGCCGGTGAACCAGCGCAGTACCTGACGGGCAGACAGGAATTCTGGGGAATGGAATTCGAGGTTACTCCCGCGGTGCTGATCCCGCGGCCGGAAACGGAACACTTGGTGGAAGTGGCGCTCGACCGATTGGGCGCGCGGGGAATCAAAATCAATATGGCGACGGGCGAGCCCAGCATGCCACTTCGCGTTGCGGACGTGGGCACGGGCTCGGGCTGCCTCGCCGTGGCGCTGGCTCGGGAACTGCCGCACGCGACCATCGTGGCGACGGATATTTCGGCGCCGGCGCTTGAAGTGGCGCAGCGAAATGCGGCTCGCCACGGCACGGCGGAACAGATCGAATTTGTCCAGACGGATTTGCTGGCGGGCGTTTTGCCGCGCGTCCCAAGAGACGAAGGCCAGGCGCGGGGGTTCGATCTGATCGTCAGCAATCCGCCGTATATTCCCGAGCGGGATGCGCCGGGCTTGCAGAAAGAAGTGCGGGAACATGAGCCTGGGGCGGCGCTATTCGGAGGCGAAAGCGGCGTGGAAATTTATGCGCGGCTGATCGAGGAGTCGCGCGAACTCCTCCGCGGTGGCGGAATCGTAGTAATGGAGCTGGGCCACGATTCGCTCGAGCGGGTAGGCGCGATGATGGAATATGGAGCCTCCTGGCTCGGCATCAGAGTCACGAACGACCTGGCTGGAATTCCGCGGGTGATTTCGGCCGTTTGCAAGAGTTAGTTTCACTGCTACAAGCGGTATAGTTGGGGCAAAGCCTGATGCCCAAGATTGCGCAATATCGCGCGAAGCGAGACGCCGCGCCTCCGGCCGCGGGCGCACCGGCTGCCCAAGCAGGATCTTCCTCGACAATCCTCCACATTGATATGGACGCGTTCTTCGTCTCCGTGGAATTGCTCGACCGCCCGGACCTGCGCGGCAAACCCGTGATTGTCGGCGGCGAGCGCGACCACCGCGGTGTCGTGTCGTCGGCAAGCTACGAAGCGCGAAAATTCGGCGTGCATTCGGCGATGGCCCTGCGAACTGCGGCGAAATTGTGCCCTCAAGCGGTGTTCCTGCCGGTCCGCCACCAGCTCTACACCCAATGGAGCGACCGCATCGCGGCCATTCTCGGAAAATTTTCTCCGGTCGTGGAAATGGCGTCGATCGACGAAGCGTATCTCGACCTTGCGGGGACCGCGCGGCTGCACGGTCCTCCGCTGTCCGCGGCGGACAAATTGCTGCGCGAAATTACGGCGGCAACCTCGCTGCCGTGCTCGGGCGGATTGGGAGCGACGCGGCTGGTCGCGAAAGTGGCAAGCGATCAGGCAAAGCCGCGTGGGCTGGTGTGGGTGCCTGCCGGAAGCGAAGAACTATTTCTCGCGCCGCTTTCGGTGCGGCGGATTCCTGGCATCGGCAAAGTGACCGAGGCGGCGCTAAACAATCTCGGAATCACAAGCGTCGGACAATTGCAGACTGTGCCGTATGAAAAGCTCGAAGAGAAGTTCGGACGGTGGGGCGCGGCGCTGTACCGCAAGTCGCGGGGAATCGATTCGTACGAATTTTTCGTGGACGCCGAGCCGAAATCGATCTCGCACAACCAGACATTCGGAGTGGATACGAACCACCGCGAACTGCTCGACGCCACGCTGAGCTACCTGTGCCAGAAGGCCGTAAAGCGCCTCCGCGACTCGGGCTTGCACGCGCGCAATGTGACGCTGACGCTCAGGTTCGCCGATTTCAGGACGATTACGCGGAGCCGGACGCTCGCGGAGGCCTCCGACCTGGACGCCGACTTCCTGGCCGCGACACACGAACTCTTTAGCGGCGCGTGGAATGGCAAAGCCATGCTGCGGCTGGTGGGCGTGGCGTTGGCCGATTTTTCCGGAGGAAAGGCACAGCTCGACCTCCTCGATCCAGGGAGGCGGGAAGCTCTGGAACGTTTGGCACGGGCGACGGATAAGGTCCGGGATCGCTACGGATTTTCGAAGCTCCAGTTCGGCGGGTCCCTCAAGGCGCGCGACCGGGGTGAATGAGTCGCCGACAGGCGAAACGTACAGGTTTGTAATCCGCACAGGTCGCGCCGACGGCCCGGGAACATTTCCCTGGCATGACTTATAATTTCGTTTCCTATGTCTTCGACGACAACGAACGGCACTCCCGGCGTCCCCCGGTCGCGCAAAGATCGCGCCGTGGGACACCTCCGGAATTTCTGGCAACAAGTGACGGAAGGCTTCGAGTTGAATCAGCTCTGGGGGCAATTCAAGGCCGAGGCGCGCGCGAGCTATGGGTTGTACTCGAGAGACGTGGATTGGGACACGCTGCGGAAAGAGCCCAAACGGATGAAGAGGGTGGTGCTCACCGCCTGGGCTCTGTTTCTGGCTATGCTGATGAAGCTGACGCCCGCGCGACGCGTTCTGCTGCTCATCGCCATCGTCTTCATGATCTTCCAATTGCAATTCCCGCTCGGTGGACGGGAATTCACGTTCGACATGGGAGGCGTGGGCGTCCTCATCCTTTTTCTTCTCCTGGCGCTCGAGCTGGCGGACCGCGTAACCATGAAAAGGGATCTCGAAATCGCTCGGGAAATTCAGACCTGGCTTGTGCCGGAACATCCGCCGGCCGTGAAAGGCGTTGATATCGCCTTTGCCACTCGCCCGCAGAACACGGTGGGCGGGGATTACTACGACGCGTTCGTTCGCACCGCGGGCCATCCCGTCACGGGCGTTCGTCCGCTGTTGATCGCCATGGCCGACGTTGCGGGAAAGAGCGTTCCCGCCGCGCTCCTGATGGCGACGTTTCACGCGAGCCTGCAGGCGCTTGCCAGCACCGCGGCGCCTCTCGAAGAAGTGGTGAACGGGCTCGACCGGTACGTCCGGGCCCACAGCTTGGACGGGCAGCGATTCACGACGGCGTTTCTGGGGGAGATCAATCCGGAGACGCGCGAAATGCGCTACGTCAACGCCGGGCATAACGAGCCGATGCTTCGCCGCGCCACGGGATACGTGCAGAGATTATCCGTGGGCGGGCCGCCGCTGGGACTTCCGCAGCTTTCGGATACCGAGACGGTGTACGCGGTGGGGCAGGTGCAGCTCAATCCGGGAGATTCGCTGCTCGTTTTTACCGATGGAGCCGTGGAAGCGGTAAATGAAAACGGCGATGAGTTCACGGAGGCGAGGCTCGAGGGAATCCTGCAATCGGTGGCCGCGGAGCCCGCGGCGGACACGCTCAAGACCATCATGTCGAATGTAAACACTTTCGCGGGATTCGCCCGTCAGCACGACGACATCACGGTGATGGTTGTCCGGATCTTGCCGGAATAAATCAATGGGCGCAACAAACGCCCCCATAGCTTTCCCCAGTTCTTTTTTTCGCTCATAATCGCCCCATGGAAGCGCGTGCATTTGCGGAATCCGTCTGCCGCCGCCTCAGGGAGGCGGGACATCAGGCATTTTTTGCGGGCGGATGTGTGCGCGACCTTCTCCTGGCGCGCGTTCCGGCGGATTACGACGTGGCGACCGATGCGACGCCGGACCGCGTGCAGCAACTCTTTCCCCAGAGCGTCATGGTAGGTGCGGAATTTGGAGTGGTGCTGGTAGGGGAAGAGGGGGATTCGAGCGGGCCGGCCGGCGAGAAACGGAACGAAGTGGAAGTGGCCACCTTCCGCTCGGACGTGGGCTACACCGACGGGCGTCATCCCGACCACGTCGTCTACGCCCGCACCCCGCAAGAGGACGTGCTGCGAAGGGATTTCACCATCAATGCGCTGCTGCTCGATCCCTTCAGCCAAACTGTTCTCGATTTTGTCGGCGGGCAGAGGGACTTGCAAGCAGGCGTGATTCGCGCGGTCGGAGAGCCCGCCCGGCGCTTTCAAGAAGACAAGCTCCGGTTGCTTCGCGCCGTGCGATTTGCGGCCCGCTTCGAATACGCCATCGAACCCGCCACGTGGCGGGCGCTCTGCGCCGAGGCTCGCCAAATCACGCAGGTCTCGGCCGAACGGCTCCGGGACGAATTGACGAAGGTCCTCACGGAGGGCGCGGCCCGGCGAGGATTCGAGTTGCTCGACGGTTCGGGACTTTTGGCGCTGCTGCTGCCGGAAGTGGCGAAGATGAAAGGAGTGGAACAGCCTCCGCAATTTCATCCCGAAGGCGATGTCTGGATCCACACGCTCATGATGATCGAACAGCTGAAGTCCGGATGCAGTGCCACTCTGGCTTGGGGGGTGCTGCTTCACGATGTCGGCAAGCCTCCCACTTTTTCGCCGCCCGTCGGACCGAACGGCAGGATCCGATTTGACGATCACGTGGGCGTGGGAACGCGAATGGCCGAAGCCATCTGCCGTCGTTTTCGATTCTCGAACGGCGATGCGGCACAGATTGCGGCGCTGGTGGCGAATCACTTGCGCTTCAAAGACGTGCCGCAAATGAAGCCGGCGACTCTCAAGCGGTTCGTCCGCCTGGACCGGTTTGAAGAGCATATGGAGTTGCACCGCCTTGATTGTCTCTCGAGCCACCGGAACCTTGAAAACTACGAATATGTTCGGAGATTCCTGGCGGAAACACCGCCGGAACAGGTGCGCCCGCCCCGCCTGCTCACGGGAGATGATCTGCTGGAACTCGGGTTCCGCCCGGGTCCTGCGTTCAAGGAGATACTTTTTGCGGTGGAGGAAGCCCAGCTCAATGGCGACCTTAGGACATCGCAGGAGGCGCGGGAGTACGTGAAGGCAAAGTACCTGCGAGATGCAACCGCGTAAGTGATTGATTGTAAAATGTTAAATTGTTTTCCCCTTTCTCAGAAGGAAGGCGCAGAATCGCTGAGGACGCAGCTTGATCTCAAAGTGTTAGTGTGATAGGCTCAAGAATCCTTATACAGCTAAATGAAGGATGAAGTCCTTTTCGGCTTTCCTGCATCTAACCTGTCAGGCTGCCGATTAGCCGCTTTAGGATTTGCTGCTGTTTGGGCCAAGGGGGAAACGTGAATCGAGGCAAAAGAGCAATACCGGACCCGCTGCCGATTCTGCCAGTTCGCGACACCGTGCTGTTTCCCGGCGCGGTAATGCCTTTGCCGGTTGGCAGGGAAAGCTCGCTGGCACTGTTGGACTCGCTGGAAGGCCCGGAAAAGATACTGGGAGTCGTAGCGCAATTGGATCCCCGCGTTGAGGCGCCTTCGGGGACAGACCTGCATGGCGTCGGGACGCTGGCGAAGGTCCACAAAATGGTGCGCATGCCCAACGGGAACATCGTCGCGTTCCTCGAAGGTTTGGAACGTTTCCGTGTTCTGGAAATCGTGGGGCTGACGCCATACATCCGCGCGCGCGTGCAACTGCAAGACGATCTGGAAACGCAGAGGGACGCGGAATTGACGGCGCTTGAGCGTAACGTGCAGGACCTGTTCCGCGAAGTCGTGGCCCGTTCCGCTCAACTGTCCGACGACCTCCAGAATGAAATGCTGCACAAAGACTCGCCGGGAAGCCTCGCGGATTTTGTCGCCGCGACGCTTCCGTCGCTGACCTCGATGGTCCGGCAGGAACTTCTCGAGACATTCAACGTCCGTAAGCGCCTGGAAATCCTGATCAACGAACTCAGCAAGGAAAAAGAGGTTCTGGAACTGCGGAACAAAATTCAAGAGCAGGTGCAAGAGCAGGTGAACCAGAGCCAGCGCGAATTTCTGCTTCGTGAACAGATGAAGGCCATTCAGAAGGAACTGGGCGAAGGCGACGACTCCCAGGCGGAGATCGAAGAATTCCGCAAGAAAATTGAAGAGTCGGGCATGCCCGCCGAAGCCAAGAAGGAAAGCGAGCGGGAGCTGAAGCGGCTGGCGAGAATGACGCCGGCCTCCGCCGAGTATATGGTCGCGCGGACGTACCTGGAATGGATGACTACGCTGCCCTGGACTAAGACGTCCGGGACGGAGGAAATCGACATTCCCAAGGCCGAAGCGATCCTCGATGAAGACCACTACGACCTCCTGAAGGTGAAGCAACGGATTCTGGACTACCTGGCGGTGAAGAAACTTCAGCCGGGGATGAAGGGGCCGATTCTCTGCTTCGTCGGGCCGCCCGGAGTCGGCAAGACCTCGCTCGGAAAATCCATCGCTCGCGCGCTAGGGCGTAAATTCCACAGGATTTCCCTCGGCGGAATGCACGACGAGGCGGAAATCCGCGGGCACCGGCGGACATACATCGGGGCATTGCCGGGCCAAATCATCCAGGGCATCCGCCGGGCAGAAACGATTGACCCGGTATTGATGCTGGATGAAGTGGACAAGCTGGGGCGTGATTTCCGCGGCGATCCGGCAGCGGCGCTGATGGAAGTTCTTGATCCGGAGCAGAACAGCACGTTCCGCGATCACTATCTCGACGTGCCGTTTGATCTTTCCAAGGTCCTGTTCATCACGACCGCGAACTGGCTGGATCCGATTCCCGAACCGCTGCGCGACCGCATGGAAATCATCGAGCTTCCCGGTTATACCGAGGAAGAAAAGATACACATCGCCAAGCGATTCTTGATCGCGCGGCAAACGAAGGAGCACGGAATCACTCTCGGCGAGCAGATCGACTTCACCGACGAAGCGCTCCGCGACCTGATCCGCCACTACACGCGGGAAGCCGGGGTGCGCAATCTCGAACGCGAGATCGGCACGCTCGTCCGCAAACAAGCCCGGCGTCTGGCCGAAGGCAAGACGGAGAAGCTGGTGGTGAATTCGGAAGTGATTCGCGAAGCCCTGGGCATGCCGAAATTCCGCCTGGAAAAAGAGGTGGAAGAGCGGGTGCAGAAAGCGGGCGTCTCCGTAGGTCTCGTTTGGACTCCGGTTGGAGGCGACATCGTCTTCATCGAAGCCAGCAAGATGCGCGGCGGAAAGTCGTTCATCATCACCGGGCACCTCGGAGAAGTGATGCAGGAATCGACTCGGGCAGCCCTCTCCTGGGTGCGGGCGAACGCGGACCGTTACGGTATCGACCCGGACTTCTTCCGCAAGAACGACCTGCACATCCACGTGCCGTCCGGTGCGGTCCCGAAAGACGGGCCGTCCGCCGGCATCGCGATGGTGACGGCTCTGGTCAGCCTGCTGACCGGGCGACCGATTCGTCCCCGGGTGGCGATGACGGGAGAGATTTCGCTCTCCGGCATCGTCCTGCCGGTCGGCGGAATCAAAGAGAAAGTCCTCGGCGCGAAAAGGGCGGGCATCCGCGAAGTGATTCTGCCCGAAGAGAACGAGCAAAACGTGCAGGAGGATCTTCCGCCGGAGATGTTGGAAGGCATGAAGGTGCACTTCGTCAAGACGGCCGAGCAGGCTCTGGAGATCGCACTCGGGAAATTCGAGCCGCGCGCTTCGGCGGGACTTGCCGGAGGCTCGCACGGGGAACACATCCCCGCGGCGACCCCGATTCACTAAGAAAGGCGCAGAACTCAGCGCAGTAACCGAAGGCCCGGAGCCGCCCAGCTTCCGGGCCTTTCTTTTTTGGAGCGGCTCTCGCGTTTTTCATTGCGGCGCCGCGAAGCATCGCGTACACGTAGAATCTTCTGATGCTCTACCGTCCCCGAGAACTGGTGATTCGCGCGCGCGAAGCGGCGGCGCTGCTGCTGGGAACTCTCGACCGCGACGAAATGGTCGAGCGTTTTCTGGATGTCTACGCGGCTGAAAACCGCCGGCCGGGCCGCGCGGACCAGCCCGCACACTACCGCGAACAGCGGGAGACGATCCGCAGGGAGTCGATCCTGGCGATGGTCGCCCGGATCGAGTCGGCGCTGCCGGCGCGCCTGAAGGTCCGAGTGGTGGTGAAGCAACAGACGCCGCAACGTACGAGGGGAAAAAAGAAGAAAACAAAATCGAAAACCGCCGCACACAAGAACCCCGGAATCGAAATCGGCATTCCCTTGCTCGACCTGTTCCGCGAGGAGTTTTTTGTCGCGTTGGGACAGGCGCTCGGTTGGCGCGAGGAAGACGCCGCCGAATTCTGGCGCGACCTGGAGCTCTACGAAGCGCTGACGGGCGGAGGGGCGCGCCGCGCGCAAGCCGGAAGCGCGAAACTCTCGATCGGCGGGCCGTTCGTGGATCGCACAGCCATGCTTCTCGACCCTTCGCTGATGGAGCAGGCGCGGCGGGCGGCGGCCCATTTCCAGAAGGAATTGTTCGCCGCTGCCGACCGCGTGTTGCGGAAGTCCTTCGCGGCCCGCCGGATCTAACTCCCAACGGCATCCCGCCCGAGCCTCCGCTGCCGCACGGAACGTCCTCGACCCGTCGCGGCGACGCCGAGCCGCCGCCCGGGTAATGCGTCTTACGCAAAGCATGCCAGAAACCCTGATGATTGAAGCCGGGGATGTTTGTTATTCTCCGCGCAGTGCAAATTCTTTTCTATGTCCTGGTTCTGGCGCAAATCGCCCTGGCGCTTTACTCGCTCTGGGAGGGCCTCGGGTGGTTTCGGATGGTGCGGCGCAGCCTGCAATCGCACGCGGGCTTTTACGCCCCGTCGGCCGCCCTGATTTGCCCGTGCAAGGGAAACGAACGCGGCCTTGAAGACAACCTGCTCGCGCTGACGCGCTTTGAATACGCGAACTACGAAATCTATTTCTCCCTGGCCACGAGCCTCGATCCCGCACTGAAAATCATCGAGCGCGTGAAGGCCCAGAGTAAAGTGCCGGTTCATATTGTGATTGCGGGGCCGCCCGAGGATTGCGGCGAGAAAGTTTATAACCTGCGGCGCGCCGTGGAAGCGCTCGGCGATAAATTCGACGTGCTGGTTTTCACAGATTCAGATGTGCGGCTCCCGCGCGGATGGCTCGCCAAGCTCGTCGCGCCGCTGCAGGACGGCCGCATCGGAGCGACGACCACGTACCGGTGGATCGTCCCGAGCGGAAGCATCGGTGCGGGAGGGTTCTCGAGTGCCATGGCGTCGGCATGGAACGCTGCCATTGCCACGATGCTCGGCGACCCCAAGCGCAATTTTTGCTGGGGAGGCGGCACGGCCATCCGGCGAAAGACCTTCACGGACGCCAACGTCCTGGAAGCCTGGAGTGGCGCGGTGAGCGACGATTTCGCGATGACGTGGGCGCTCGAACAGGCGGGCCTGCCGATCGTCTTCTGCCCCGAATGCATGGCGCCGACGCTGCAGCCGTGGACGAGCGCCGAACTTCTCGAGTTCACCGACCGCCAAATCATTATCACCCGGGTGTATTCGCCGAAGCGTTGGGCGTACGGCGCAGCCGCTCATCTGAGCTACACCGTGACGCTCGTGTTTGCGGCCATTGTCATCCTGGTGACGATGACGGGCGGCGATCCCTGGGGGCAACTGTTTCTCCTCGCGCTCTCCGTTCCTTTGCTGGCGGCGATGAAGGGCGCCATCCGGACGATCGCCATCTTGGAGCTTCTCCCGGAACAAAAGGGCCGGATGGGCGACTGGGCCTGGGTGTGGACGGCGCTCGCGCCGGTCGTGCCGTTCCTGTTTTCCTGGAATTTTTTGACTTCGCTCGCGACCAAGACCATTCGCTGGCGGGGAATCCGCTACGAGTTGGTCTCGCCCTCCTCAACGCGCATCCTGAAGCGCTAGGGGTCGGAATAGCGGGTTCCCCCGCTCAGACCCGCCAGAAACGCATCATCGGGGTTTCCTAGCCAAGTGAATCCAACACCCCGGAAATTCCGGCCGCGAAAGTATTTGCTTATTGCCGGCTATTCATCCGGAATGTTTGGCATCGTTGACTGAGATTGGTCAGCAACCTAAGATTGCCCCAGTATGGGTAATTCGCCCCCACTCGACGGCCAGAGCGTCTCCCACTACCGGGTCCTGGAGAAACTCGGTGGAGGGGGGATGGGCGTTGTGTACAAGGCAGAGGACACACGCCTGCACCGTGCCGTCGCTCTGAAGTTCCTTCCCGAAAACCTGGCACAGGACGGGCGGGCGTTGGCGCGCTTCCGGCGGGAGGCGGCTGTGGCATCCGCCCTAAATCATCCCAACATCTGTACGATCCACGACATCGGAGAAGGAGACGGCAGAATCTTCATCGCCATGGAGTTTCTCGATGGGGAAACGCTGAAGCACCGGATTGTCGGCCGCCCTCTCGATCTGGAATCTATTCTGAATTGGGGCATCGATATCTCGGACGCTCTCGACGCCGCACATGCTGCCGGCACAATCCATCGGGATATCAAACCGGCGAATATCTTCATTACCAAGCGCGGTCACGCCAAGGTTTTGGACTTCGGACTTGCCAAACTGGTCCCCGGACTCCAGGGAGCCGACTCAACCTCCTTCGGCGCCCAGGCGACGCCAGAAACGTGCCCCGAGCACCTGACCAGCCCCGGCAATCCCGTGGGGACGGTGGCTTATATGTCGCCGGAGCAGATCCGAGCCAGGGACCTCGATGGGCGCACGGATTTGTTCTCGTTTGGCGTGGTGCTATACGAGATGGCTACGGGCATCTTGCCATTCCGCGGAGAAACCTCTGCGGTCATCTGCGAAGCCATTCTGAACCGCACACCCAAGTCGCTGGCACAGCTGAATCCCGAAATCCCGGCGAAACTGGAAGAGATCATCGGCAAGGCGCTCGAAAAGGACCGCGACCTGCGGTACCAATCCGCGGCAGAGGTCCACGCGGATCTCAAGCGGCTGCGGCGCGACTCCGATTCAGGGAGGTCTTTTCCGTCGGACAAATTGGCGACACCTGAAGCCGCCGCGGGTGTTGGTACTTCTCGCCCGGGTTGGTGGTCTGGCCGGACACAAGCCTTTTCCGCGATCTGTGTGGTCGTTCTCGCGGCCGCTTTCGCGGTTCATCACTTTGCGACTCGCTCCAGGGAATCCAGCGGACCGGCCGTGATCGAGCAGATCAGCCACTGGAACAAGGGGATGCGAGGCGCGGCCATCTCCCCGGACGGCCGCGCTATTGCATTCACGTCGCCTGTTTCCGGTTTTTTCCAGGTGTTCGTCATGCTTACCTCTGGAGGCGAGCCGCTGCAGCTCACCAGGGACGAAGGCGACAAGGATCACGTTGTTTTTTCAGGCGACGGAACAGAAATCTATTACCAGCGCACGCCGGGGCGCGGCGAAGCATGGAGCGTCCCGACCCTTGGCGGCGAGCCGCGGCGGTTTGTCTCGGGAATCGCCGTGACGCCCTCTGCCGATGGCAACAAGTTGTATTACCTGAAGGGTTCGCCGGATCAAGGTGTGTACTGTGCCGAAAAGTCGGGCCTGGACGAGCAAGAGGTTTACCAGTTCGAAGGCCCGGCGACCCCTGTCAAGATACTGCCATTCCCCGGCGGAAACCGATTGCTTGTTTTGTCCCGGATTCCGGGGGCTGCCGGCATCGAGTTCCGCCCTTACGTTGTGGACCTGACCCACCGGACCGCGTCGGCATCGGGTGATCTCCCTCAGGAGCCCGACTACGTGTGGGGCGAACCCGCCAAATCCCTCCTGTTCAGCCGCACAGTAAACGGACTCACCAACATTTGGAAATACACGCTTGCCGATCAGAAATTCACACAGGTCACGACTGGCCCCGGTTCTGACTACTCTCCGATGCCCGATCTCGCAAGCGGCGGGCTCTATTTCGTGAACGGAAAATCGTCCGGCGCTCTCGCTGTGTACCACGTCCGTACCAAGGATTTTGCGGATGTAGTCACCGAAGATGCCACGCAGCCGGCGCTCTCCCGGGACGGGAAGCGCCTCATGTATATCACCAGGCCGGAAATGGGCCGCAGGGAGCTTTGGTCCTCTAACCTCGACGGCACGCAACGAACTCACCTGGCGACCGGCTCTGATTTGACTACCGGATTTTGGTCGCCGGACGGCTCGCTGCTTAGTTTCGTCGAGAATCAAAATGAAGGAAAAGGGCAGACTTACATCGTTGCGGCGGATGGCAGCGGGTTGCGGCAACTTGCAACGCCTGCGGCCGCTACCGACAGCGAGGCGTGGGCCAGCGATGGCAAGGCGCTGTTCGTTACCGGGTATGAGACATCCAGTTTCAAACAGGTTACGTGGAAGATCGGACTGGATGGCAACACAGTTGAGATCCTCCCCGGCGTGTGCGGCTTTGTGTGGGACGCCTCAGCGGATGGAAAGTACTTGCTAAGCACCCGCGTGACCGGCGAACAAGTCGGAATCTACGAATACTCTCTGGCAGAGCGCAAATGCACGGAGTTGCTCCCCGGCGCTTTGACCTTCTCCGTTTACCTGGCTCCCGACGGCAAATCGTTCCTGTACCCGGTGGCCTCCCGCGGAGAGGTCGCGATCTATCGCCAAGGCTGGCACGACGGGAAACTTGTCGGGACAACTCACGTTGCGCTGAAGGTGCCGTTCGCTTTCAATCTCTTCTATTTTGGAAACGCCTACGATTTTTCCCGAGACCTTTCCACAATCGTTTACGCGCGCCCCGGCGGCCAGGCCGACTTGTACCTCCTCCGCAAAAAATAAAAGCCCGTGGGAGCAAACGACGGCGACATCGGGAAACGACGCCCTCACATAAATGCGGATCCAGATGTGCCGAGGAAACAGGACGGCTGAGCCGAGCTCGGACTAAATTCGCCGCTGAATTTCGGGAAATTCCTGCCACACTTTGACGCCGCAGAAATGCGATCCCTCCGTGCAGATGGGTGTCGAAATCCCCGCGCGCAGATAGCACGGCGGGCCGATGTAGCGGGCGAGCTGCGGGAAAATCGCGCGGACCTGTTCCACTTCCTCGATCGATGACTGGTAAATCTCCTCTTGCGCGTTGAAACAGGTGCGCATCGTCCATTTGTGCAGCAGGTGAAGCAGGGAGCCGGTCTCGACGAGACGTATGGATTTCGCGTTGGGCAGCAGATACAGGGCGAATTCCGGCGGAACGCCCCGATCGAGCAATTCGTTTTTCGCTTGCCAGGCTTCCCTCATCGCCTCGCCATAGAGTTCCATCGCCGTGGGATTGTCGCGGACGAGCATCGGGGCGACGAAATCGGGCTCTCGGGTATCCGCCAGCGTGAGCAACGGCCGCGAGCCGGGGACCATGCGGTGGCGCTGGTCCTGGCTGTCCGCGGTATGGCTGATTTTCTTGGCGAAAGTGAAATTCGCGTGCTGCAGAGCTCGCAGGATGGGCGCATGAACGCCGATGTTCAGCGTTTCCCGGCGGTAGGGATTTCGCGCGGGGTTCAACAGCCGGTCCACGGCTTCGGCGTCCGGGCACTCCGCGGATGTGTGGCCGACGACGGCGCGGTAGGCCTCCGCCATGGTCTCGATCGCTCGGGGAGAATAATCGATCAGCAGCGAGGTTCGCGAGCCAAGCCTGCCGTCGAATTCGCGGGCAAAGCCGGCGCCTTCGCGCGGCGCTCCGGTCCATTCGGGCGGGTCGTCCATGGGCGCGTTGTCGAACCGGTCGAAAAACTGCGGATCGACGGCGCGCACTTGCCCGACCATCGCCCCGATCACCTCGCGCGCCTCCCAAGGCGTATCGGAAGCGGACTCCATGCGCCACAAGCGATGCAGCACGATTCCCGATAGCGTATGCACCATCGTGGTGAAGGCCGCGACAGGCAATACGTAGCGGGCCACTTCGATGGCGCGCTTCTCCGACTGTCTCTCCACCTTTTCGGCCCGCTTCGGATGCGACATCGGACCGACGTGCCAGATATCGCTGAGAATTTCCTTCGCCTGCGGCTGCAGAATTTTAGTCAGCGAGCGGTAATGCTCCCAGGCGCGGGCTATCGCGCGCTCGTATATCGCCCGCTCCTTCGCTCCAAAAAACAGCGACTCCGGAGGAACGAACGCCTGCGCGCGGTCGAGGCGGACGTATCTTTGGCTTTGCTGCTCGGAATTATGGAAAGGGTGCGCGTGGAGAAAGGCCCACACGAATTGCCGGCTGACGTTCTCGAGCCCGAATTCGAAGTGTGCGTGCTGATAGACCGTATGATGCCCGCCATAGAACGTGGCGGCGCCGATCAACGTCCGCTGCTTGTCGGTGATCTCCTCGGGTTGGATCAGCCGCGGCGAATAGCAGGTCCGGGCCGCGGCGATCGCGGAATCGAAGGGATGCGCGAACGAATTGCGAAGTGTGACGCGCGGCGCAGCTGTCTCAACGATTGAATCGAGTGAAGCGCCCGGCGCGGGATACGATTGAGCGGCCATCGTCTGCGAGGCATTGTACAACGGCGCGCGAGAGGAATCCCATCGGCCGGTGAACGATTCGCGCCCCCCGAAAAGAAAAAGCCCCCGGCAATCGCCGGGGGGCTTCTTCGCGCAAGAGTTTTGAAGGCGAGGCTACTTCTTGGCCGCGGCTTTGTCCGCGTATTTCTTCTGGAATCGTTCCACGCGCCCGGCCGTGTCGATCAGCTTCTGTTTGCCGGTGAAAAACGGGTGGCAGTTCGAGCAGATTTCCACGCGAATCAGCTCGCCCTTGAATGTCGACCGAGTGTCGAAGACGTTTCCGCAGGCGCAATGCACCTTCACGGGATGATAATTTGGGTGAATTCCTTCTTTCACGATCAGGCTCCTGTCTGCCGGCCGCCTGCCCGCCGATTGGCAGGTTCTGCACCACAAAAAGTGGGCGTACACAGTGGCGTCGCTAGGCCAGCGTCGAAACGTAAATTATACCCCAACGGACCCATAGATCCAAGGAAGGGTGATGGGTAGGGAGAGAGTAGGCCTATTGAGCGTTACATATTGACTTTATGACCATATAGGCCATTCCGCGACCGATGATTCAGAGCTATATTCGGGTTGAATCAGTTTCGAAGGCTAGCGGCGGAGTCTTACTTGTGGAGGAATGATGATTGGCCAGTCAAGGTTTCTGCCGCTAGTTGTGTGCGCAGTCTTATTCGTCCCTGCGAGAGCCTCCGTGGTCAGTGCTGCTGCATCCAGGAATTCTCCGAAATTCGATTGCAGTGAGAAGAGTGATCGCCGATTTGCCGTCTGCAGGGGAGCGTGGTCAGGGCAAACTGTGGCGCTTTTCAATACATGGACGTCCGCTGATACAAACCCCGAAAGATTCTTGAATTTCCCCTCACCAGACGGGAAAAAGATCATCCGGGTGCGTGGTTTTCAAGTCCGGCTATGGATGAATCGGAAGCAATACTGGACTCCATTTGGAATGATGCACGATGCCGATGTCGGGTGGGCCCCCGATTCGTCGCACTTGTTCGTAACATGGTCCGAGACAGGGCAACTCGGACCATGGCACACCCAAGTCTTTGATATCACCGACTCCGGGCTTGTCGAAATACCTGGCGTCACGCGCCATGTGAGGAGTGATTTGATAGGAAGGATGAAAAGAGCCCTCGTGCCGGAGTGGGCTGCGTCGGGTGTGCCCCGCGGCATGTGGGGCAATTTGTACTACTGCGCGGATGACGTCGTTGCGTTGAAATGGCTGAACGACTCGAACCAGATCCTAGTCGCTGCGTTGGCCGGCCCCGATAGCGGTTGCAAGTATATGGGGGACTTTGTCGTTTACCGAATTGAAGTCTCGACCGGGAAAATTCTGCAGTCATATACGGAGAGAGAGGCAGCAAAGATTTTCGGCAAGGAGAGCCTGCCGTGGATCGAGAAAGACGATGACGAGCTGTAGCCTGATGCGCAACCCGGAGGTCAAGAGACAAAAGCGCAGCCGACCCGGACGCGTCCGCCTTCATACGCCTGCGTGTAAGCTTTTTTCAAACTGACGCGCACCGGCGGCAAAATCGGGACGTGCAACACGGCGTTGAAGACGTTTGGCACCTGCTCTCCGCTCTCCAGAAGCAGTGCGACGCCCCCATAGCTGAGATCGAGCACGGTGGCTGTTTTGCCCTCGGGTTCGGCAAGATCGGCATGCGCACGGGTGCCCGCAAGTGAAACGCGCTCCCATTTTCTCTGGACTGAATATTGAGGCGCTCCGGCCTGTTTTGGGGGTGCCGGCATGGGATTGTCCGCTGGCGCGGCCTTCGCGGACGCCGGTTCGTCCGGGGCGTGCACGGGCGGCACCTCTGCCTTCGATGCGGTGGCTTGCGGCGTTGGCGCAACCGGCGCCGGTGTCGCTTCGGCTGGGACACGCGTCTCCGCGGCGTGCGGAGGTGTGCGAGTAGCATACTTCAACCGGTACAGCCGTTCATCGGCAACCCGCATCAACGCTCCTTTGGTGTCGCCGTCCTGCGGATGAACAGCGATGCCGAAATCCAGCGTGACGCCAAAATCGATCTGGATCGCCGCCATCTCGGCCTCGTACTGCGTGCGCACGCGGCGGCACAGCGTGAGCGCCTGTTCGGGATCCGTCTGCGGTAGCAGAAGAGCGAATTCGTCGCCCCCGATTCGGAACGAGAAATCGGACTGGCGAAGCGTCTTTTCCAAAGTTCGGGCGGCAATCTGCAGAGCTTGATCGCCGCGCAAATGCCCGAGTCGGTCGTTCAATTCCTTCAGCTTGTGAAGGTCGAGAATCACCACCGCCAGGGTGTGGGCGTAGCGCCGCGCGCGATTGAGTTCTTTCTCGCAGTATTCGTCGAAGAGCCGGCGATTATGCAGTCCTGTAAGCGGGTCGGTAGCCGCGTTGATCTGGAGTTTGCGGTACTCCTCGTACTCCATCATCACCGGAACGCGAATCAGGTTCGAGGTCGCCAGAACTTCAAGCAGCGCCGTCTTCAGCGAGACGGGGCGGCCGAGGGACTCCGCCAGCTCGCGGCGCCGTAGAACAACGCTCTTCCACAAAGCGCTGCTCTGCTCCTCCGGCACTTCAATTTGCGTAAGCGTGCGGAAGAATTGCTTCAGGAACTGGCCTCGCGCGGGCTCCTCGACTCCTTCCAAGGTCTCCGCAAGCAGTTCGAGAAACGCGTCATCGGCCGACGGTTGTCCCGCCATGGCCTCACTGGGCTGGGGCATCAATGATCCCGAATAGATGTAGAGTGCACCTTGGAAGTCAGGCGCACTGCGGGGGTTGTATCTTATAGCACGGCACAGTCCAATCCGTGACAGGAATATTCAGTCCGGCGGGGCGACTAACTGCCCTCAAAAGTGCGGTTTGGGCGGGAAGTCATGCGATACGGTGAATTGCCCTTTATGGGAGAAAAATCGAGGGCAAAACTATTCCACATTTTGCCGATTTTTCTTCACCCCGGGTCCACCTGCGGGAGTTGCGGGTAAGGCTCAACCAATCGGCTTCAGGAACTCCACGCCAATCAAATGCACGTCGCCGGCTTCCTGTTGCCTCTTGACTCTAGCTTGGATCGGCGGCATCCCGGCAGGAACCAGGCCGGAAGAGGTGATGGAGGGCGCGGGAATCGTTAGCGTAACGACATCGTTGAGCGCCAGAGGCCTTGGACAGGTTAGAAAAGCCCCTAATGCACTGATGTCAAGAGTCTTAGCGAGGTCCAAAAACTGCTCGCCAAACGCATCCTTGCCGCGAACGAACAGCGGAATTTGTAGGTGCAGTCGCTGCGAGCGTCGATGCTCATCGTACAGTTGACCCATTCCCAAATTGTGAGCGACTGCGTTTTCCCTGAGAGCCATTGGTACCCCGGTTTTAGTACTAAAAACAGTCGCAATTTGAATGCAACTGTCTGAAAAAATGGCCGTCGTACTAACTCTTTATCCCTGAATACTATACAGAGTTATCCACAGAGGCCCGTTTTGCCCGCTCCGCGCCAGTGTGCAAACAACTTCCTGCCATTGGCCGAAATTGTGCAAAGTAGGACGCATTTACCATTGACTCCCTGTTGGCCCTCTGCGAGCATACGCCTTCCGGAGAAGAACTAACTCCTTTCCCTCGTGTGTTCGGAAAGGCTTCTCAACGCGGAATTGATGGCCCGCTGAAACCAGGAGGAGAGTTGCCTAAGGCCCCCACTGTAGAGCAGCAAGCCAGTGGCCAACCCGTACTTCAGCTGATCTCTACCCTCTTAGATGCTTTAGACCGATCGGTCGTCGTGTGCGACCGGAACGGGCGGGTGCTATCCGCCAACTTGCACTCACAAGAGAAGTTAAGGCAACTCGGGGCGGCCCTGGGAGCCGACCACAATCTCTTCCGCGACTTGCTCCAAACCGATAGCGCCGGCATCCTGCGATCTCTCGCCGAAGGCGAACAGGAAGTCACCGTTCCCGCCCGGAGTGGCGAAATTGAGTTTCGCGCCCGGATCCGCTGGCTGCCCGAACTCGACTGGCTGGTAGCGTACATTGAGTCCGGCCCAACCGAAGCCTCCGCCAACGAAGCGGAGATGCGAAACACCGTGCAAGAGCTGATGCAGGAGCGGGAAATTACCTACCGCAACCTGCTTGCGGCCTATTTGCGATTGCAGGAAGTCAACCGGCAGAAAACGGTCTTTCTGGCGTCGGCGGCGCACGAACTCAAGACGCCTCTCGCCGTGATGAAAGGGTATTACGACCTTCTGCTCTCCGGTTCGCTCGGCAAGCTGGGCGAGCGCCAACGCGAGATTCTTCAGGAGTCGAAGGAGAGCTGCGACCGGCTGGTCCGTCTGGTCTCGATGTTCCTCAACTATTCGGCTCTGGAAAGCGGAAAGCTGGTGCTGCAGCTTCGCGACAACGACTTGAGGGACTGCATCCAGGACGTCACTTGCCGCTGGAACGACGCGCTGCAGCGCTCGAACGTGCGGCTGGACGTAAAGCTCCATCCCGAGCTCCCGGTCTTCAAGTTCGACTATCAAAAAGTTCAGCAGGTGGTGGCCAATCTGCTGGATAATGCGCTGAAGCACACGCCGGCCGGGGGCAACATCACCCTGCTGGCCGAGCCGCACTTCTGGGAGCGCCGCACGTCGGAGGCGGCGCCATCGAACGAGCGGCGGCGGGGGAGGGCCAGCCGGCCGAACAGCGTCCTCGTATCGGTGACGGACACGGGGACGGGCATCGCCGCCGAGTTTCATCAGGAAATTTTCGAGGAGTTTGTGCGTGTCGATCCATCCTCCTCGGGGATGGGTTTGGGCTTGGCCATTGCCAAGAGGCTCGTCCAGGCTCATCGGGGCAAGCTCTGGGTGAACAGCGAAATCGGCCGCGGAAGCTCGTTCTCGTTTTTGCTGCCGATTTTTGTGGAATAAATCACGGAAACGGCACGCGGCGACGGCAAGGCAAAGGTGAATGATGTCGGAAAAAGAAAAAATTTTGGTTGTGGATGACGAGCCGAGCATTCGGAAATACCTGCAAACCCTTCTTGAAGTGGAGGGCTTTTTAGTAACCACCGTTGCAAACGGCAAGGACGCCCTCGGGCGCATTGGCGAAGGCGAACGCCCGGACTTGGTCATTCTCGACGTGTTGATGCCGGAAATGGACGGCCTCGAAACTCTCCGGCAGATGATGCAGGTCGACCGGACGCTGAATGTAATCATGCTCTCCTGCTCGAACGAGGTCACCACGGTGGTCGAGGCGATTCGCCTCGGCGCGCTCGATTACCTCACCAAGCCGTTCGAGAAGCCGGAGTTGGACGCCGCCATCCTCAAGTGCCGCCAAAAAAAGGAACTCCGCAACGAAAATCAGGCGCTGCGCGAGTACTGCGAGGCGCTGACCGAGGATTTGTCGTTCCTGGCGGCCAGCCCCCAGATGCTGAAAATCCGCCAGCAGATCCTGCAGATTGCCCCCGTCGACGTTCCCGTCTTCATCAGCGGAGAGAGCGGAGTCGGCAAGGAAGTGATTTCGCGGATGATTCACCTGCGTTCGACGCGGCGCCAGCAGCCCTTCGTCAAAGTCAATTGCGCCGCGCTTCCGGGCGAATTGCTCGAGTCGGAGTTGTTTGGTTTCGAACAGGGTGCATTTACCGGCGCGGTGCGCGCCAAGCCCGGCAAATTCGAGATGGCGAACAAGGGAACGATTTTCCTCGATGAGATCGCGGAAATGAGCCCTCACTTGCAAGCGAAGCTCCTTCACGTTTTGCAGGACGGGCAGTATTCGCGCCTCGGCGCGCGCTCGGTGATCAATGTGGATGTCCGCGTTCTCGCCGCCACCAACGTCGACGTCAAGGAAGCCATGCGGACCGGTCGCTTTCGTGAGGATCTGTATTACCGGTTGAACGTCCTCTCGATTCACGTCCCGCCGCTGCGCGAACGCACGACGGAGATTCCGCTGCTGTTCAACCATTTTCTCGTCAAGTACAGCGAGAAATATCAGAAGGCGGCGCCGCACCCTTCGAAGCATCTGCTCGAGGCCGCCGCTCGCTATTCCTGGCCCGGCAACCTTCGCGAGCTCGAAAACTTTGTGAAGCGATATGTCATCCTTGAAGATGACGAAGGCAGTTTCCGCGAACTTCTGGAAATGACGGGGCAGCAGCAGCGCACCGCTCCGCGCGAGGAAGCGGCGCCGCCGAAGGACCAGGGACTCAAAGCGCTCGTCCGCAGCTTGAAGGACGAAGCGGAAATGGAAGCGATCGCCGACGCCCTGGAAAAAACCAACTGGTGCCGCAAAGACGCCGCGAAAATGCTCGGCATCAGCTACAAAGCGCTGCTCTATAAAATGCGGGCCTTCAACCTCGATTCGGGGCGGGGTTCGCGCTCCGCGGTCGCGAAGGCCGCCGCTCGTGAGAAGGAAGCCGCGGGCCGCGATGCATCCGCAGAGCCTGTTTCCGTTCCCGCGCCCGCGGGTCCGCGTTCGGGCGGCTCCTGATTTCTGTTGCTCGAAGCAGAGAAATTTTTTGACCAACGGAAACCCCGTTTGGCACCCCGAACCTGGAAGGATTTCCGAATGGCCTGCGCCGATGTCCCGAGGTCCGCTCCGAACGATTCTTAGTTCCATTACCACTGCAAAGAGTTGCATATCTAGAGCACAAGGCCAGAAATTTTTCTACCCAACCGAATCGACTTCGCATAGTATCCGCACCGAAAGGGAAAGTGCGTGACGGGGTTTCGCGCACGTCCCGGAGTTCTCCCTGCCCAGCCGAGAGCTCTTGGGTTTCCCGGGTGCTGTTTTCAAAGGAGTTGAGTCACCTGCCTGCGTCGAGTCCTATGGCGCGGACAGTACTGTCATTCGCCGAAATGGCACGGCGACAAGCAGGCGATAACACAAATCGAATTTGGAGAAGCGATTGCAACTCTTCTTGCCGGGGTTGCTACACTTCCAATCCAGCGTGGAGGAGCAGCGGGGATGACTGAGCGCCGCATGGCTCGCCGGTATGACCTTTCTTTGCCGGTGAATGTTCGTTTGCCCATCAATCGGGAACCGGGAATTCACAATGGACAAACCCGGGATATCTCGACACGGGGCGTCTATTTCACTGTCCACAAAGAACTCGCTCCCGGCACGGAAGTGGATTTCACTTTGACCTTGCCTTCGGAGATTACCCGCGGCGCCGAAGTGTTTGTCCGCGCGCACGGCCGAGTTGTCCGCATCGACAAGCACCGCGACGACGACCACGAATCCATCGGCGTGGCCGCCGTCATCGAGCGCTACGATATCATCCGCGGCGAAGGTACGCAGATTTAGGCGGACTCGCGGCTGATTGCTTTTTCGACAGGCTGCCGGATCTCCTCCGGCGGCCTTTTTTCTGTCCTCCACCCGGCCCCTTTCCGCGCTTCCATCACCTCGGTTCTCGTTCCGATTCCTGTTGCATGTACTCGGAATCGGGCCTAGGATGCGCCTAACTTGAACTTCCGGGAGGTCCCTAATGAGAGTGGCCGACCTGATTGCTCCGCGCAAGGAAGTCTTTTCCATCCGCGAAAGCTCAACCGTTCACGACGCCGCGCGATATCTTCGCGAACGCGAAGTTCGCGCCGTCGGCGTGATTGACGCGGAAGGCGTTCTCGTCGGCGTCGTTTCGCACAGCGATGTTTCCGACAAGGTCGCTGCGGAAAACAAGTGCCCGGCATGGATGCGGGTGAACGAAATCATGACGCGGCAGCTGGTGACCGCCACTCCCGAAACGTCTTTGGACGACTGCATGCGACTCATGGAACAGCACGGAATTTTTCACCTTGTCGTGCTCGACAGCCAGAAGGGCTTCCGCGGCATGATTTCCGTGACCGACCTTCTCCGGACGTTTGCCTCGGACCAAAAAGCGCGCGCGGACATGCTCGAGGCAATGATTTTTCCACAGCGCTGACCCCGGCCCTGACGGGCCTTTCTCCTTCGCTTTACCCCGGTCAGATTGCACGCGCGCGATTCTCGTCTTCCTGGTTCCGCTGCCCCAGATTGAGGGCCACCAATCCGAAGTGGGAAAGCTCGTTCCCGCAAATGGCAACGATTTTCTGGTCGGGAAGGCGCTCAGGTGCCGATTGAGCATCGCGGGAGCGTTGTCTTGTGCCCGAGCCCGATTCTATCTTATTGCATGCAATAGAGTTAAATGAAACCCGAGATCTCAAACAACATAAGTTGACCCGCTGCATCGGAAATTGTTTGGTGCTTCAGGTGCAACGTTAATGCTGGGCGGAGCGGGTGCCTCCCCCACTGAACCTATATGGCCTCAGCGGCAGCGACAAAAGTTTCACCGATAGCTCAAAGCATGGAAGTTCCGCCCGAAGAGGTTTATTTCGGGCCGTCCGGCGCAATGCAAGTCGTCCGGCAGCGCGTGGACCGTGCCGCAGCGCTGAATGTTCCCATCCTCATTTTGGGAGAGAGCGGGACAGGAAAGGAAGTTCTCGCCCGGTTCATCCACGATCGCTCCCCGTGGAAACAGGGTCCCTTCATCAAGGTCAATTGCCCGGCGATCCCCGGACCTCTGCTCGAAAGTGAGCTCTTCGGATATCAGAAGGGCGCATTCACGGGCGCCAACTCCAGCAAACCCGGGCGAATTGAAATGGCGCAGGGCGGCACGCTATTTCTCGACGAAATCGCGGAGTTGGACTCGAGCCTCCAGGCCAAGCTGTTGCACGTGCTGCAAGACGGGCATTTCATGAGCATCGGCGATCACGAGGAAAAATCGCTCGACGCGCGCGTCATCTGCGCGACAAACCGCGAGCTGAAACAGGAAATCGAAAGCGGGGGATTTCGCGCCGACCTCTTCTACCGCATCAACGTGATCAGCATCACCCTTCCGGCTCTGCGGGAGCGCCGCGACGATATTCCTTACCTTGTCGAATATCTCCGCTCTCGTTTCAACCGCCGCTTTCAAAGAGAGGCTCCCGCCCTTTCGCGCGAGACGATGTTGTTGCTCCAGCAGCGTGAATGGCCCGGCAACATCCGCGAGCTTGAAAACTGCATGGCCCGCTACGTGGTTCTCGGAACAGAAGACGCTTTCTATTCCGATCCCCATGCTCAAGAAAAGAAGCCGTTCAACGTCGCCTACGAAGTCAACGAAGAGGGCAATATTCCTCTGAAGCGAATCTCGCAGCAGGTGACCCGCCGCATGGAGCACGACCTCATTCTCAGGGTTCTCCAGGCGAATCACTGGAATCGGCGCAAAGCCGCGGAAGTATTGAAGATCAGCTACCGGGCCTTGCTCTACAAAGTCCGCCAAGCCGGGCTCCCGCCCAAACGGCCGCAGCGCGGCGTTTCACGTGAAACCGATGTCGCTGGGGATCTTCCCGGCTCGGCCGACTAGCCCATTCGCACTCCCTTTACTCGCCTGAACCAGACGTTTCCCCCTTATCAGCCCGCGTCTTCGTCCCCAACTGCCCCAAAGTGAAACATAGACAAGGAGTTAGCACACTTGAGAGATTTCATTACCCTCCGACGGCAATCCGCTGCCCCTTTTTATTTTCGCCGCGTCTTTTGCCCCTTTTCTTTCAATAACTTGGGCCCCGGAAGTCTGGCTATTGAGGTGCATTCCCCCTTGTAGAGAAATTGCAAAGGACCCAGGGACAAACAAAAGACATGAACACTCGATTCTCAAGATGGCTCTTCATTGCTGCAGTCGCCGCGATTCTGTGTTTCGCGCCTTCTGCGTTGGCGGACGGCGCTCAAATGGATCTCACCGGCGCGGGCTCCAATACGCTGGGTGGCGCCTACGTCGGCCCCTACACAGCGACGGTGAACGGCGTCTCGACGCTGGTGGTCTGCGACGACTATGCCGACGACAGCTACGTCGGCGAGACTTGGACCGCCACCGCCAACACGCTGGCCAATCTGACCGGCACGAAGTGGGGCGGGAAGAACCAGGCGGTGCAGGGCTACGATGAGATGGCCTGGCTGTTTACGCAAATGTTCAGCGCGAACAATCCATCCGTGGTCGCGGACCTTCAGTACGCGATCTGGGCTGTCTTCGATCCCAGCGCCCTGAGCGTCATCTCGGGTGAGAATCTCTTCAACACGCTGTGGTGGCTCTCTCAGGCGCGGCTGCAGAAGTATTCGGCTGGGGAATTCTCGAATATCGTTCTCTACACGCCGAACACGAAATATCCAATCAATTGTAACGGACGCCCCTGCCAAAACACGCCGCCACAGGAATTCATGGCCTATACGCCCACTCCCGAACCGGCATCGCTCCTCTTGTTGGGCACGGGGATGGTCGGTTTGGGGTTCATGCTTCGCCGCGCCCTGGCATAGCTTCCCTCTGAAGGCCGATTTCGAGGCCGCGCCGGGGAGCAACCCGGCGCCGCCGTCCTTATTGGGTTTTCACTCCGCGCGGCAGTTCCGCCGTGCGACTCCAGCGAACGTTTGTTTTCCGGTAACCCGTGCAATCTAAGAAATCTTCCCGCGTCTCTTCCTTGCTCCCTGTGCGGGGGATTCGTTAGCCTAGAGTAGGAAGCCCCATCACTCAGAGTTGATTAGCCGGGTGTCCGGAAGTGCCGGCGTCCAGCGGAAGCCGGGTCGAAGTTTCGCCGAAATTGGTCGCTATGGCGCGTGCGTAAAATGGCAAAAGCCGCCACCAAACAAAATTTGAAGGTATGCCTGCTGTCGCCGCACCCCATGGTGCTCGACGAGTTTCAGCGCCTACTCGAGAAATCGGGCTTTCAGATCATTTTCCGCCAGCTGCATTCGATGCTGGCTCCAGACCTGCGGCAGTTCGAGGTCCCCCGAGCGGGGGTCTACGTGGTCGATGGCCATGCCGCCCGCCAGGCCACGGGCGCGCTGCTTTCGAATATCCTGGACAGCCAGCCATCGAGCCGGCTGATCGTCGTCGGTGAAAATTTCAAGGAAAGCGAGTGCCACACGCTCCTTCGCCAGGGTGTGAAGGGAATCCTGAATTACGCCGAGGCGAGGGAACAGCTCCCCCGGGCCGTCCCCCTGGTCGCCCAGGGAGGCTTCTGGGTGCCCCGGAACGTTCTTTCTCGTTTCGTGGACTCGATCCTCAGCACCGCCGCGGGACGCCGCATGAGAGGCGAAACGCCTGCCGACCTGAGCCGCCGCGAGCAGGAGGTCCTCAACGGCCTGCTGGAAAACATGGCGAACAAGGAAGTGGCTGACCGGCTGAACATCTCCGAACGGACGGTGAAATTCCACGTTTCCAACTTGCTGGCAAAGTTTGGCGTCCGCCGCCGCGCGGATTTGATCCTGCTCTGTTACCAGCGCCGTGGCGGCGGAGTCTGAGGTTTTAGCCCCCTCCCCGCGGTTTCCCCCTGAACCTCGATTCATCGAATTCGCTGCTATAATTCTTGGCTTGCCGCTCTGATTCGGGCGCCATTTCGCATGCCCACTTTCTCCATTGAAAATTTCGGCTGCCGCGCCACAGACGCGGATGCGGCGGCGATCCGCGACTCCCTCGCGCGGCGCGGCTTTTCGCTTGCCGCCCGCCACGACCAGGCGGACGTCGTCGTGCTCAATTCCTGCACGGTGACCGCGTCGGCGGACGCGCAATCCCGCGAGGCCATCCGGAAAATTCATCGAGCCAATCCCTCCGCGCGAATCATCGTCACCGGCTGCTACGCGCAACGCGCTCCCGATGAACTCGCCGTCATTCCCGGAGTGGCGGCGGTGGTGGGAAACGCGCACCAGTCGGAAATCGCGGAGCTTGCCGCGGAAGTCGGCTCGTCCAGCTCCCCGGCTCTCGTTTCCATCGCGACGCTTGAAACCGGCTCCATGTCACTCGAGCGCGGACCTGCCAAAATCCTGACCAGCGACATATTCAGGCAGGCGGACCTTTCATTCGCCGCGGCCGGGCCGCCGGCCGGCGATCGAACGCGCCCGATTCTGAAGATTCAGGACGGATGCAACAATCGCTGCTCCTATTGCGTGATTCCCTATGTACGCGGAGGGAGCCGCAGCCTTGCTCCCGGCTCTGTCGTCGAAGAAGCGGGAAGGCACGTGGCGGCCGGCGCGCAGGAAATTGTGCTCAGCGGGATCAACCTCGGATCTTATGGACGCGACCTGACTCCGCGCACGAGCCTCGCCGAAATCGCCGTCCGCATCCTGGCGGAAACGGAAATCGAGCGGCTGCGTTTCAGTTCGATCGAGCCGCAGGACGTGACGGAAGATTTCTCCTCGCTTGTGGCCGCCAATCCGCGTATCGCTCCGCATTTTCACGTTCCTCTGCAATCCGGATCGGACCGCATCCTTCGCGCCATGCACCGCCGCTACCGGGCCGCGCATTATGCCGAGCGCATCAGGCGGCTTCACGGGCTGCTTCCGGACGCGGCGATCGGCGCCGACGTGATTGCCGGATTTCCCGGCGAAACTCCGGCGGATTTTCAGGCTACGGCCGATCTAGTCGAACGCTTGCCATTCTCCTACCTTCACGTGTTTTCCTTTTCGGCGCGGCCGGGAACGAAAGCGGAAGGGATGCAAGGAGCGGTGCCGGCGGCGGAAATTCACGAGCGGGCGCGATTCCTGCGGGCGTTATCGGAGAAAAAGGCCGCGGCGTTCCGCAGGTCGCAACAGGGCCGAATTCTGCGCGCCCTCGCGCTGCATCGCCGCGGCGAAGGCTGGACGGAGGCGTTGACGGGGAATTACTTGCGCGTTCGAGCCGCGGGAGAATTTCCGGCAAACACGTGGATCACGTTGAAGGTCACACCCACGCTCGAAGAGCGGGCCGGGGAGGCCCGGATCCACGAAGCGGCCGCCCGGCCGGCAATGCCGCCGGAGACCGCGCTTTCCACCTACTCGTAGCGCAGGGCCGTCAGCGGGCTCACGCGCGTTGCCCGGCGCGCCGGAAGCCAACAAGCCAGCAGCGCCACTCCAACCAGCAACGCGACCACCAAGATATACGTCAGCGGGTCGGCTGCGCCTACACCGACGAACATGCTGGCAAACGCCCGCGTCCCACCGAATGAAACGACCAAACCGACGACAATGCCGATGGCTGTGATGGCGAGCCCCTGCCGCAGTACCAGCCCGAGTATATTTTTTGGCTCGGCGCCGAGCGCCATGCGAATTCCAATTTCGTGCGTCCGCTGCGCCGCGGCATAGGAGACCACGCTGTAGACGCCAACCACAGCAAGAATCAGCCCGAGCAAGCCCATCGTGCCGGTCACTTGCGCTCCAAAGCGATAGAGAAAATAGCCGTTGCCGCCGTTTAAAGCGTCCGTCATCGTTTGGACTTGGGAAATCGGCACCGTGGGACCGATTTCACGGATTGCATTTTCAATGGGAACGACGAGTGTTTCCGGAGGCACTGCCGTTCTCAGCTGAAGCGTTTCGAAGGGAACGGAATTCTGGTCGAGCGGCGCGAAATAATACGGCTCGGGAGTTTCGGTTATGCCTTTGTATTTTTCGTCCCGGACCACGCCGACCACTTCGACGAGCTTTTTCTTGTCTTCCAGCACAGTGAATCGCTTGCCGACGGGATCCTCGTTCGGCCAGAAAGTCTTGGCCATCGTCTGATTGATCACGACAACCTGTGGCGCCTTATCGTTATCGGCGTCGGTAAAAACGCGGCCCTTCAACAAGGGCACCTGCATCATTTGAAAATATCCCGGCGTGACGATATTGTTGGAGACCGCCGGAGGCTCCTCGCCCGGCGCGAGAGGGTGTCCTTCGATCACGATCTGATCTTGCGAACTAATTGACCCCATGGGGAAAGAGAAGGCCTCCGCCGCGGAAACAACTCCCGGCAAAGCGCGCACACGCGTCAGAACCTCGCGATAAAATTCCCGCGATTGCGGATCCTGGTATCCGACCTCATCGGGAGCCAGCGAAACGATCAGAATGTGGCTGGGATTGAACCCGAGATCCACATGCTGGGCGTTTCCCAGGCTTCGCGTAAAAAGTCCGGCCACTACGAGCAGCAGAAGAGAGCCCGCCACCTGCGCTGCCACCAGGACATTGCGGACAAAATGGCGGCGCGGGCCGTCCGATGATCCGCGCCCTCCTTCGTGCAGCACCGAGCTGACGTCTGTTCGCGCGACGCGGAGCGCAGGTATGATGCCCACGATAACGCCCGTCAGCAGCACGGCGGCGAATGCAAAAAGATAGACCCGGTAATCCGGGCTGAAATTCATATACAGCGGGACCTGGGAAGTCAGGCGCAGCAAGCTGAAAAATCCGTCCGCCCACGTCGCCATCACCAGGCCCGCGATTCCTCCCAGCAATGCCAGGAGAAAACTTTCGGACAGGTGTTGCCGCACGAGTCTGGCTCTACCAGCCCCCAGGGCCGCCCGAATCGCCATCTCTCTTTGACGCACCGTGGCGCGCACCAAGAGCACGTTGGCAATGTTGAAACAAGCCACGAGCAGGACCAGGGCCGCCAACGCCATGAAGGCTATCGCAGCCGTTGCGAGCGTGTTGTCGGGAGTGGGATCGGGACGCGCGAGCCATTCCGGGTAAACTTGAATCGAATCGTCCTTGTCCGTGTCCGGATATTCGGCGGCCAATCGGTGTGCCTCCACCTGCATCGAAGCCGTGGCTTCCTTGGTCGTGACGCCGGGCTTGAGCCTGCCCATGAGAATCAAATCCCGCTGGCCGCGCTGCGTCCATGCGCGTTGTGCCGCGTCGCTGCTGTCATAAAAAGGCGCGGTGTAGGGCACGAACGCATCCATGTCCAGGATGAAATACGTCCCGTGGAAATCCTTCGGAGTGACGCCAATGATGGTCGCCGGATGGTTGTTGATGTCCACCTGCTTCCCAATCACATTCGGATCTCCATTGAACCGTTTCTGCCAATAGCGGTAAGACAAGTCAACCACGGGAGCGGAGCCCGGCGTTTGGCCTTCGTCCGGACGGATGAGCCTGCCCAAAGCCGGCTGGAGGCCCAGCGAGCTGAAATAGTTTCCGGTGACCCCGCTGACCAGACAGTGGTCGCCTCGCCCGTCCACGGTAATTCCCGCCAACGTGACGTTGTATGCAAATAGATCGCTGAACAAGCCGGGCTGTTTTTGCAAGTCCTGAAAATCGAGGAACGAAATGCGGTTGTTGGGATCTTTCGCGCCCTGCTTGAGGGTTAACACGGTAATCTGATCCGGGTGAGGGGCAGGGAGCGGGCGCAGGATGATCCCGTTGACCAGACTGAAGATCGTGGTATTCACGGCCATCCCCAGCCCCAGCGTGACGATTGCGATCAGGGCAAAGCCCGGCGATTTCCTCAGCGCTCGAAATGCATATTTCACGTCTTGCCAGATCCTGTCCACGATGCGCCTCGCATTCTCCCCGCAAAAATCCAGCCGTATGATGGCAAGTTTGCTACCGAACGAAGTCGGCGGAGCAGCCGGCAAGCCCTGTGGATTCATTACATTGCCGCTCCGACCGTTGCCGCCGTAAATCATGCTGCCCGATTTTGGGATGGCACTGTCGCCGGATCGGACACCAGGAAAACCAGCCGAACAAGCAGGAAAGAGACGGATTTGCTAGCTTTCGAAGATTACCTGGGCCAGTGCGAAGTTTCCGCTGTGTGTGATGGTCAATGCGATGCTGCGGACATTCATGGCGCCCGCGATCCGCGCCGCCACTCCCTCCAGATGCAGCGAAGGCTTCCCGCTCGCCGCCCTTACCACCTCAATATCCTGCCAGCGAACGCCCCGGCTCCAGCCCGTCCCGAGCGCCTTCATCGCCGCTTCTTTGGCCGCGAATCTCCCGGCGTAGCGCTCAAAGCGGTTTTTGTACCGCTCGCAATATTCCATCTCGCGCGGCGTGTATAGGCGCTGGAGAAACGCTTGGCCGTGGCGCGTGATTGCGGCTTCGATCCGGTCAATTTCCGCGATGTCCAATCCGAGTCCGACGATCACGCTTCCTCCCGATCCTCAATGCGACATGATCTGCAGCCGGGCCGAATTATACCTATAATGAACGAGCGGAGCGATTTGCGCGCAGCCATGGCGCCCTCGACAAAAATCAAAAAAAGCCGCGGCGTGAAAAATGCCGCGACCTCCTCGCCAGCCGAATGGAAGCTCCGGCGCGCCGGGGGATTGCAGATTCTCGAATCGCCCCGCTTTGCCGGCCTCGACTGGCTGGTTCACGGCTTCAGCACGCGCCCGGGAGGCGAGAGCTGCGTTCCGGAATCCGGCCGCCGGCGGCAATCCAGTGAGCGCGCGTTGAATCTGGGTTTCACGGAATGGGACGAGCGCGAACGAGTTCTCGGCAATCGGGAGCGGTTCTTCCAGGCGCTTGGCGCCGCGCGCATGCGTCCGGTGATCCTCCGGCAGATTCATTCGGACATTGTCGTACGCGCGGCCGCGGATTCGATCGGCGAATCCCCGGATCTCCCCAAGGGAGACGCGCTGATTACTTGCGAGCCGGGCATTCTCCTCATCGTCCAGACAGCCGATTGCATTCCCGTGCTTCTGGCGGACACGCGACGCCGCGCCATTACGGCGGTTCATTCGGGCTGGCGCGGCACGTCGCAGCGCATTGCCGAGAAAGCTCTCGGGCGGATGCGGATGGAGTTTGGGACTCGGCCGGAAGACGTGCTGGCCGCGATTGGCCCGGGCATCGGCCGCTGTTGCTATGAAGTGGGCCACGAAGTGGTCGCCGAATTCGCCTCGAAATTTCCCGCGGCCCGCGATTGGTTCGATGGGCCGTTCGACGCGCTCACCGGCGGCGACAACGACCCGAATTGGCTGCCCTGGCTCACCATGCGGCCGCCCGGCCATTCCCCGCCGCCGCCGCGCGCCAGGCTCGATCTCTTCGCGGCAAATCGCGCCATCCTTGCCGACGCCGGAATCCCCCCTGAAAATATTTCCGTCTCCGGCCTTTGCACCGCTTCGCGCACAGACCTGTTTTTCAGCTATCGCCGCGAACGCACCACCGGCCGGATGATGGCCGCGATCGGCATTCGGGCGTAGCGCAAGGCCGGCTCACAGGGCGGGAGAGATTTGCGCCGGCGCAGGCTTCGCCTCCGCCTCGAGCAGCGCCAACTGCCCGCACGCCGCCATCACGTCTTGCCCGCGCGAGTAGCGCACAAACGCGGGGACGCCTTTGTCCGTGAGGATTCGTCGGAATTCTTCGATCCTCTCCGCGTCCGGCTTTTCATAGGGCAAATCGCCCGGGTTCCACGGAATCAGGTTCACCTTCGCCCGCAATCCGCTCACCAGCCGCGCCACCCGCCGCGCGTCCTCGGCTGAATCGTTGAATCCTCCCAGCAGCACGTATTCGAACGTCAGCTTCTCCCACGGCCGCAGCGGATATTTGCGGCACGCGGCAAGCAGCACCTCGAGAGGATATTTGCGGTTGATCGGCATCACCTGGTCGCGCTGTTCGTTCGACGATGCGTTCAGCGAAATCGCCAGCTTCGGCCGGATTTTTTCGCACGCCAGTTTTTCGATGCCCGGAATGATCCCGCTGGTCGAAAGCGTGGCATGTTTCGGCGAGATTCCGATCGCTCCGGGATCGAGCAGAATCTCGAGCGCGGCCGTCACGGAATCGTAATTCAGCAGCGGCTCGCCTTGCCCCATCAGGACAATGTTCGTCTGAGGTTTCAGCGCTTCCCGGTTGTCGCCGAGCGCCACAAGCGCCTGGCCGGCAATTTCTCCCGGCGTCAGGTTGCGAATCAGACCAAGTGTCGCCGTCAGGCAAAAATGGCAGTCCACGGCGCAGCCGGCTTGCGTGGAAATGCAGATCGTTTGCCGCTTCTCCTCGGGCATGAACACGGTTTCAATCGTCGCCGCCTTTTCGCGCGGCTTCGCGGCGGCTTCCCCCGCGCCGGCGAGCCCCAGGACGTAACGCACCGTTTTGTCCCCCGAGCGGTATCGCCGCACGATTTCCGGCAGGGTGATCGTCGCCTCGCGCGAGAGGCGTTCGCGCAGGCCCGCGGGAAGATTGCTCATCGCCGCGAAATCGAATTTCCGCTCGGCGTAGATCGCGTGATAGATCTGCGCCCCCCGGAATCCCGGCTCGCCCAGCGATTCGGCGAATGTGCGCAGCTCTTCCTGCGATTTTCCCAACAGTTCGGTGGCGGCGACAGATTTCACGAAAGGCCTGTTCTTTGGATGATAGCACGCCGCCCGTCGCTCGATTTTCTCGCTCCGCCGCCCCGCCCCGCGATATAATCGGGGTGTTTCCGGTGGCTCCGTGCACACACCGGTGGAGGCGCGGCCAATGGAGGTCCTTGCGGTCGAAGACTGGGTGCAGCAGCTCGCTTCGATCCCGGAAAAAGAGTTCAGCATCCCCCGCGTTCTCGAGTTCACCCGCAGGAAGGGCGTCCAGCCCGAATCTCTCTCGCCCTATCTGTTTTACGCCCGCAGCCACTACACTCGAAATCTCGTCTTCAAATGCGATTTATTTGAAGTCATCGCGATTTGCTGGGAGATCGGCCAGGTGAGCCGCATTCACAACCATCGCGGGCAGAATTGCTGGATGGCGGCGCCGATCGGCCGCCTTCGCGTCCAGAATTTTCGCGTTTCCGACCGCGACCCTCTCCACGGGAAATGCCATCTCATCCCCACTGATTCCTACGACATGGATCCGGAGCATCCCGCCGTCGTTCAGCCCGAGGAGCCGGTTCATCAGGTTCTCAATCCCGCGGAATTTGCGCAGCGCGCCACGAGCCTCCACATCTATTCTCATCCCTATTCGAGTTGCGAGGTTTATCAGCTGGAAGCAGGCTCCTACTCCGACGTTCCGCTCCACTATTCGAGCGAATACGGCAAACTCTCTCCCGGCGAAAAGCTTCTCTAACCGTCCGCACCCCTTCGCCCCGCAAGGGAAATTCGTTCGCGATGCGTTGTGACAACGCTGCGGCAGCGTGTCAAAATGGATGTGAACATGGTGAGCAACGGCGAAAACGTCAAAAAAGAAATTCTTCCCAACGGCTTGACCATCATCACCGAGGCGATGGACCACGTCCATTCCGTCTCGGTGGGCGTCTGGATTCGCGCCGGTTCACGCCGCGAGCCCCCCGAGTTCAACGGCCTTTCGCATTTCATCGAGCACATGGTCTTCAAGGGCACCGAACGCCGTTCCGCCGAGGACATCGCGCGCGAAGTGGACAGCGTCGGCGGAATGCTCGACGCGTTTACCTCCAAGGAGATCGTCTGCTTCAACACGCGCGTCCTCGACGAACATCTCCCCAAGGCTTTCGACGTGGTCGCCGACATGGTCCTCTCCCCGAAATTCGCGCTCGAAGATCTGGACCGCGAGAAATCCGTGATCCTCGAGGAAATCCGCATGACGCAGGACAATCCCGAGGATTTGGTCCACGAGTTGTTCACGCAGAATTTCTGGGCGCCGCATTCCATCGGCAAGCCGATTCTCGGAACTCCCGAGACCGTCTCCGGCTTCACCCGCGACAAATTGTTTTCCTGGTTCCGCCACTGGTACGCGCCGAACCACATGGTGATCACGGCGGCGGGCCATCTCAACCACGCTCGCTTCGTGGACCTTGTCGCCGGCCATTTTGCCCGCCTTGCGCCCACCACCGACGGCGTTCCCGATTCGCCGCCTTTGCCCTCGCCGCACATCACCCTTCGCTCGAAAAGCGAGCTCGAACAGGTTCACGTCTGCATCGGCGTGCCCGCGCTGCCCATGACCGACCGCCGCCGCTTCGCCGTCTCGCTGCTCAACAACATTCTCGGCGGCGGCATGTCCTCGCGCCTGTTTCAAAATATTCGCGAGCGCCAGGGCCTCGCCTATTCGATCTTCAGCGAAATGAACTCATACCGCGACGCCGGCTCGCTCACCGTTTATGCGGGGACGTCGCTCGAAACCGCCTCGCAGGTCATCCAGTCGGTTCTCGAAGAATTCCGCCGCCTCCGCGATGAGCGCCTTTCCGCCGAAGAGCTCCGCCGCGGAATGGATCACCTGAAGGGCGCCACGCTGCTGGCTCTCGAAGGCTCGGGGCAGCGCATGAACTCGCTCGCCCGCTATCACATCTATTTCAACCGCTACTTCTCTCCCGCCGAGCTGATCTCTCTTCTCGAAAGCGTCACCGCCGAGGACGTCCAGCAAATTGCGGGCGAGTTTTTTCAGACCGGCCGCGTCGCCGCTTCCGTCGTCGGCAACCTCGACGGCTTCGACCTCTCCCGCGGCCAACTCCTCCTGTGATTGCCGCCTGCTTATCTCCCGTTCTCTTTCCCGCTGGGAGCGAAGAATCGGGCAACGCCTTTTCATCTCCGCTTGACGCTTTCTTCGCACTTTGCCACTATGCCTAACGGACTCACGGGAGCGGCGCGCATCACGTTTCGAATCTCCATTCTGGCTTCCGGCAGCTCGGGCAATTCCACACTGCTCGAGACGGGCCGCACCACTCTCCTCGTCGACGCCGGATTTGGCCGCAAAGAAATGGTCCGCCGCTTCGAAGCTCTCGGCCGCGCCCGCCCCGAGCACGTGGACGCGATTCTCCTCACCCACGAGCACACCGACCACTGCAACGGCCTCGCCCAGCTCGCCCGCGACTGGGATTGTCCCGCCTACCTCACCGAGCCGACCCACCGCGAAATCAAAAAAATGTTCGCCGGCATGCCCACAAAAGCTCCGGGGCGAGTCGAATACGTCCGCCCGGGCATCAAGTTCGAAATCGGCGATATCGAGGTCGCTCCTTTTTCGATTCCCCACGACGCCGCCGATCCAGTCGGATTCGCCTTCCGGGCAGGGCGCGCCAAAGTCGCCATCGTCACCGACCTCGGCTATCTCCCCGAACTCGTGAAGCATCACCTCCGCGACGCCGATTTCCTGATCCTCGAATCCAATCACGATCTCGACATGCTCAAGGTCGGCCCCTATCCCTGGTACATCAAGCAGCGCGTCATGAGCCGCACCGGACACCTCTCCAATTCCATCGTCAGCGATTTCCTCGCCGATTCCGAGGTATTCGACGCCCAGCCGCAACATCTGGTCCTCGCCCACATCTCCGAGCAGAACAACACGCCCGATCTCGCCCGGCTCTCCGCGGAAGAGGCACTTTCCCGGCGCCCCGGCGAATTTTCTTTCCGCGGCCAGCTCCACGTCGCCTCCCAGCGCATCCCCCTCGGCCCCTTCGAGCTGTAGTCATCATCCCTTGCCGGCGAGTAGGACTGCTTCGACTCCACAAATTACCCATGCCGTTTATCTCGAATTGATATATCTTTCTGTGATTCGCGAGGGCTGAAATGGACAACGGGGGCGGCATGGTCCTTCTGATTCTTGGCGTAATTCTTCTGCTGTTTGTTCTGTCGATTTTTTTTGGCTCGTTTTTCACCATCGAAACCGCGCACGCGGGAGTCGTCCAGCGCCTTGGCAAATTTTCCCGCATTGCCTCGCCCGGCCTGAACTTCAAGATTCCGTTCATCGAGGCGCTCATCGCCCGCCTCAGCCTGCAAGTCCAGCAGATGGATGTGAAGGTCGAGACGAAGACGAAGGACAACGTCTTCGTCCAGATCCCCATTTCCGTCCAGTACAAAGTGATTCCGGAGAAAGTCTACGACGCGTTTTACAAGCTTTCCGATCCCACCAAGCAGATCGAATCGTTCGTCTACAACGTGATCCTCGGCCACGTCCCGAAAATGACTCTCGACGAGACGTTCGACCAGCAGGCGCAGATCGCCATCGACGTCAAAAACAATCTGGACGATTCAATGAAGGAGTTCGGCTATTCGATCGTGAAATCGCTCATTACCGACATCGTTCCCGATGAAAAAGTGAAGGCCGCGATGAACGACATCAACGCCGCGGCCCGCGAGCGCGAAGCCACCGTTTCCCGGGCCGAAACGGAAAAACTCCTCCTCGTCAAAAAGGCCGAAGCGGACGCGGAATCGAAGCGCCTCCAGGGCGAAGGCATCGCCAACCAGCGCAAGGCCATCATCGAGGGGCTTCGCGATTCCGTCGAGAAATTCTCCACTTCCGTCGAAGGCGCGACCCCCAGAGACGCCATGGCCATGGTGCTTCTCACTCAGTATTTCGACACCCTCAAGGAAGTAGCTGGAACGAACCACAGCAACACCATTCTCATGCCGCATACGCCCAACGCTCTCGCCGATCTTTTCGAGCAGTTCCGCAATGCCGTCATCGTCGGAGACACGGCCGCCAAAAACGCCTCGAATGCTCCTCTGGGCGCGCCGCCGCCCGCACGCTCCTGAGGGCTTGGTCGAGCCGCACCGTTCGCGCACGCCGCTTGACGCGGTTTCTCGCCGCGGGCGGAATCATTCGATTTTTCGGGTCGGTTTACTTCGTGGAATCCGAGGAAGAATCAGAATCCGATTTATCGGCGGCTTTCTTCTTGGCCTGCTTCTCGATCTCCTTCTTTCCGACTTTGGCCCAGCGATCTTCCAGCGATTCCCGCGTGAACAGCGAATCGGCTAGCCCGGTGTTGTACTCGCACTTGTCGAAGAAGGCCTGAAAGACTTTCATGCCATTGCGCTCGCGCGCGATTTGGAACGGAGTTTCGATGCCGTCCACGGGATGGTAATTGGAATAGTAAAACCGGTATGTCATCACCGTTTGCGTCGAAGGGTCGCGCACCTCGACGTACTCCTGAATGGGAAGGTGAGTCGCCCGGGCGAAAGCGATTCGAATCGTGCGATTCTGCGGATCTACCATCTCCACCCAGTCGGATTCCTTCAACTCGACGATGTCCGGCCCGCCGTAGCGGATGATCATTCCCTTCTCGTGAATTCGGTGGCGGAGAACGTAGTCGAGGTCGAACTGCAAATCGCCCTGCCATTTGGCCAGGTCCGAGGGGGATTTGTCGGAAACCCCGCCCCGGTCCAGGTCCCATCCCTTGTCGCCGTTGTACACTCCGATGATGTTGCGCTTGGGAAGATTTTCCTGGCGCTCCTTGTCCGGCGGAATTTCGTAGTCGATGAAGTGCCCGAACCCATTCAGCTCCCCGGAATGCCCGAACGTGCCCAGCCGTCCGGTATAGGTGATATCACGCACATTCAAATACGCGGGACCGCCCAGAGCCGCGATGCCGTCCTGCAGGATTTGCATCCCCTTGGCCTCGCTCTGCGCGGGCATCATGTCGTCGGGGTTCTGCGCGGCCAGGCGCGGAGCCGCCAGCAGGCATGCCGCTGCCGCCAAAACAGCGCCGATAATCCTTCGTTCCATTAGCCGCACAACACCGATCCTCCGTTAACGTTGATTACTTCACCCGTGATGAAGGTTGCCAGGTCGGATACCGCAAACAGAATCGGCCCCGCCACATCCTCGGATGTGGCCACGCGCCTCAGGGGAATCGGCACGAGGGCGCTCTTCAGCCCCGCCTTGGTCCGCAGCACCGATGCGGACAAATCCGTATCTACCCAGCCCGGCGCGACGCAGTTCACCAGAATATTGTGCCGCGCCAGCTCCACCGCCAGGCCCTTCACCAGGCTGATAATCGCGCCTTTGGTCGCGCCGTAGTGCGTGTGGAACGCCTCGCCCCGCTGCCCCGCCGTCGAGCTGATCGCCGCGATCCGGCCTCCCTTTTGCACGATCATGTGCGGCACGGTGTAGTGAATCGTCGCGTAAACGCTTTTCAGGTTCACGCGGACCATCTCGTCCCATTCGCGCTCCGTCATCTTCTCGATCGGCGATTCCTGGTCGTTCCAGATACCGGCGTTGGCCACGAGAATGTCGATCCGCCCTAGCCGCTCTCGCGCGTACTCGATCAGCTTCTTCGCATCCGCCATTTTTCCCAGGTCGGCCTTGATCGATTCCACTCGCGTGCCGTGTTTGCGAGCCTCCTGCTCCACTTGCGCGGCCGCCTCGCGGTTCTTGTTGTAATTGAACACCACGTCAGCGCCGGCCCGGGCGAACAATTTGACGCTGGCCGCGCCAATCCCGCGAGAGCCCCCCGTAATGACTGCCGCTTTGCCTGCCAGAGAAATCATTTGTCCCCCAGAATGAAGTGCCAAGAGTTTAGTGCACGGAAATCAGAAACGCGAATCCCTGACCGTGGATTTCCCGGGGCGGCGCCGCGCCGCCTCCGCCAGCCTGCAAGCGCATGCATGTCCCTGCCGGGGTGAAACTACGGAAGTGTAAGCCGCTAGCTCGCCACCGGTGCTTTTCGAGCCGCCGCTGCCAGCGCGGCAAAGAGAGCAATCGCCAGCGGGTCGCCGCCGGATGTCATCCTCTCCGGATGCCACTGCACACCCACCACCCAGTTCGAGTCGCCGGTCCATTCTACTGCCTCGACCACTCCATCGGGAGCATGGGCGGTGACGTGCAGCCCGCGACCGGGGGAAAGGACGGCCTGGTGATGCGAACTATTCACGCGAGCTTCGGAACCCCGGGCCAGCTCTGCCAGTTTTGAGCCGGGTTCGATTGAAACCGTGTGGAACGGCTCGGGCCCTTTATGCTTCGGCCAGGAGTGTTGAATCTTCGTCTTCACTTCGCTCGGAATATCTTGCACCAACGGGCCCCCGAGAAATGCGTTCAGGCTCTGAATCCCGTAGCAGATCGAAAGCACAGGCTTCCGCTCGGCAAACGCGAATTCCAGAAGGGCGTAATCGGTCTGCTCGCGGTTCGGGTCCGGATCGGCGCACTTCTCCGCGCGGCGCGCCCCATATTGAGCCGGGTCCACGTCGGCGGGACTCCCGGGAAATATAAATGCATCGAGTTTCTCCGCCAGATGCCACAGGTCGGGCTTCGACAAGCCGAGAGAGATCTCCTTCGGCTCAAGGCCCGCGCGCCGGGCCGATTCAACATACTGATCGAATGACGCGCGGCTGTTGTTAACCTCTTCTTTTCGAGTGCGATAGGGGATCCCTACGCGCGGTCGGAGGGTGTGGTCCAGGCTCATGGAATGCCCATCCTACCATCCGCGGAGAGGCCCGGCAACTGGCCGGAAATTCCGGCCGCGCCGTCAATCTTCCTCAGGGGCTCTTCTTGTCAGGCGCTGATAGGTGCTACGAGTTGTCGCGGAAGGGCGGTCCCGCGGCTTCAGCAGGCGCGCCGAAGCGCGCTCACTTCCCGGACGTTCATGGAAAGCCGCTGCGAGGCGCGCGCGGGTTTGCGCGGCGGGTGGGTTTTTAGCCACTCTTCGTAATTCTCGAGAATTTGGTGCAGGTGGTGCGGGATGTGGCGAGCCTGCAGGCTCACCCACGATTCGAACGTCATGCTGCCATGCCGGGGATGCTGCACGGTGGCGGCCCACAGTGTGTCGGAAAGATTGTCCAGCAGCCGGCAGGTCATCTTGCGAAGCCGCGGGATGATTTCCAGCGCCTCGCGCGTGCTCTGGTAATAATACCCAAGCGAGATCGCCCATCTCGACGGATCGAAATCCAGAACTTGTCTTCCCGGCTGGGCGATGAACCCGCGGCAGCGGATATACGCGGTGGCCTCGCTGTCCGCGAGGTGCAAGATGATTTCGTGAATGCTCCAGCGATCCGGAGCGGGCTTGTACAGCCACATTTTCTTCGGAAATTGCCGCAGGGCCGCGCTCAGGACCGCTGGTCCGCGCGCAAGAGACTCGAGCATTGATTTACGTTCTTCACCCGGCATAAGGTTCCCCCGCTGTTTCCCCATTAGACGCGCCAGCGGGAATTTCGCATTCCACGTTCTGTGCATGTAACGAAAAAAATGGCGGATTTGTTCCCGGGCGGCCGTATCCACGTTCCAGCGTCCGCTGTTGGGATGGCCGTGTTCGGCCCTGGGACAAAAGAGACAATTCGCGGATTTCTCTTCCGATTGGTATAAGAAACAGGGATCTGTCCGCGAAAACATGCCTTCCTGTTACGAAACTACGCAGAACTAACGCAAATCTTTCGGAAGCGGCGGGGTGACGGTCACCGCAGCCGTTGGCGCGCGGCGCAGGTTCCATTCGTGCCGCAAATCACCGACGAGAAACAGGGAACCCGTCGCAAATATAGCGTCGTCGGCGCTCGCCTCTGCAAGCGCTCGATCGAGCGCCGCCGCTGGATCGGGCGCCACCTCCGCTTCCCGCGCCAATCCGGCGGTCATTTCCGCCAGCAGCCCGGCGGAGATCGACCGGGACTGCCGCGGCTGCGTGAGAAAAACCATTTCGGCGCGAGGAAAAAGCTCGCCCGCAATTTCATCCACGGCTTTATCGCGCATCGCCCCATAAATAAGAAAAATGCGCCGGCCCGCGAAATGATCGTCCCAGAATTTTCGAAGCTCCCGCGCCGCCGACGGATTGTGCGCGCCATCCAGATAAACGGCGGGATGCTCCGCCAGCCGCTCGAGCCGCCCCGGCCAGCGCGCCGACGAAATTCCCTGCTCGATGTCTGCCTCGGAAATGCGGTGTCCGCGTTCGCGCAGCAAAAGAGCCGCGGTCGCCGCGGCCAGCGCATTGTCAACCTGGAATCGCCCCGCGAGCGAGGGCGCGATGCACAGCTTCGCTCCCGTCGTCCGGTACGTAGCCGCCGCGCGGTATTGGCCATCCTGTGATTCCACGGACTCGACGAGCCATCCCTCGTCCACGTTCCACACCCGGGCGCCCATTTCTCCGGCGCGGCGGGAAATCACACGGCGCGCCTCTTCGCGCTGGCGCGCGCTCACAATCCACCCCCCCGCTTTGATGATCCCCGCTTTCTCCCCTGCGATTTCGCCGATCGAGTGTCCGAGAAACGTCTCATGGTCGAAATCCACGGGAGCGATCACGCCCACTTCGGGCACGACGATATTCGTGGCGTCCAGCCGCCCTCCCAGACCCACTTCGTAAACCGCAAAATCCACTGGCCTGCCGGCAAACGCCACAAACGCAATCGCCGTGACGCATTCGAAGAACGTCGGATGAGCCGCAAGTTCTCCGCGCGCCAAAAGGGACTCGATGACGCTCTGAATTTTCGTCCAGCTCGCGGCGAACGCTTCGTCGGAAATGTCTTCGCCGGAAAAGCGGATTCGCTCGTTGATCCGTTCGAGGTGCGGCGAAGTGTAGAGTCCCGTGCGCATTCCGGAAGCGCGCAAAATCGAGTCGAGAAAAGCCGCCGTGGAGCCTTTTCCGTTCGTCCCCGCCACGTGCGCGCACGGAATCGCGAGATGAGGGTTGCCGAGGGCGCGAGAAAGCGTGGTGATGTTGTCGAGCGCGAATTTCTGCACGTGCGCCTGCCGCGGCGAGGCCAATTCCCGGCCCAGCGCCAGCAGCGCGCCGACGGATTCATCGTAATTCATGGCTTAATCGAGGAAGAAACGCAATGCGTTGCCGATGTACGTCTTCAACTCCTTGCGAGGCACCACCGCGTCGAGGAATCCATGCTCGAGAAGGAATTCCGCGGTTTGAAATCCTTCGGGGAGTTTCTGGCGGATGGTTTGCTCGATCACGCGAGGCCCCGCGAATCCGATCAGCGCCCCCGGCTCGGCGATGTTCAGATCGCCCAGCATCGCGTAACTCGCGGTCACTCCGCCCGTCGTCGGATCGGTGAGCACGGAAATGAACGGCACGCGCGCTTCGTCGAGCCGCGCCAGCGCCGCGGACACTTTGGCCAGCTGCATCAGGCTGACCGTTCCCTCCATCATTCGCGCGCCGCCGGAGCAGGAAACGATGATCAACGGCGCCTTCAACTCGATCGAACGCTCCACCGCCCGCGCCACTTTTTCGCCCACCACCGCGCCCATGGACCCGCCGATAAACCCGAACTCCATCGAGCAGCAGATCACCGCCCGCCCGTTCAGCTTTCCTTCGGCCGTAAGAATCGCGTCTTTCATGCCCAGCTTTTTTTGCGCGTCTTTCAGCCGCTGCGCATAGGGTTTCGTGTCGGAAAATTCCAGCGGATCGCTCGATGCCAGGTCCGCGTCGCGCTCCGTCCACGGCTCTTCATCCAGCAGCAGGTTGATCCTCCGCCTCGAATCGAGCCGGAAATGATGCTCGCATTTCGGGCAGACTTCCCAGCCCGCTTCCAGATCCTTCTTCCAGATAATCGACCGGCAAGACGGGCATTTGGTCCACAGCCCCTCGGTGCGCACCCGCCGCTCGTCGCTGGGCGTCGGGTTCTCGATCGGCTTTTTGTCGCGCTTGAACCAGGTCATGTTCTTAGTAATCGATTCCGCGCTGCGCGAGTATCCCCTTCGTGTACGGATGTTTTACTTCCCGCATCTCCGTCACCAGATCCGCCGCTTCCACCAGCTTCGGATGCGCATTTCGTCCCGTGCAAATCACGTGCACCGCTTCCGGCCGCGCGGCCAGCGAATCCACCACCCGCTCCGCGTCCAGCATTTTGTAGCTGATGACGTAATTGATCTCGTCCAGCACCACCAGATCGTATTTCCCGCTGAATATCCGCTCGCGCGCGAACTCCCAGGCCTGCTCGCACAGCCTCACGTCTTCCGGATCCGTCTCCGCCCCGCCCAGTTTGACGAATCCCCGCCCCATCGGCAGGATTTCAAATTTATCGTCGCCCAGCATTTTGGCCGCGTCCAGCTCGCCATAATGCCACGACCCCTTGATGAACTGCACCATCAGGACGCGCAGCCCCTGCCCCACCGCCCGGAAGGCTGTCCCGAGCGCGCAGGTCGTTTTCCCCTTGCCCGGTCCTGTGTAGACAATCAGCAGCCCATGGCCTTCCGGCATCCGTCCCGCTCCGTCGAAACAGTGTGCCACAGGCCGGGCAGCCCGGCGAAATCTCAAATTTGCCGCCGGCGCCGGCTTGCCCAGCCCGCGCCCTCCGCCTGGAAATTTGACTTGCCATCCGCTTCGAGGCGAAAATCGCTGCGGCGAATTCCCCGGTCATTCCTGCCCGCATTTCCCCGGAATGCCCTCGATATCTCGATGGAGGAAGACATGCGAAACGGATTGATTTGGTTCTGTAGCTTCGTCCTGGTGCTGCTGGCCGTAGCCGCTCCCGCCCGCACCCAGGAGGATAAGAGCAAGCGCCCCAGCCCCCCGGCGCAGGCCAAGTTTGCATTTCCTGACGGCAAGACCATCACCATCGACTATTCCAGCCCGCGCATGAGGGGGCGCAAGATCTTCGGCGGACTTGTTCCCTACGGCAAGGTCTGGCGGCTTGGCGCGAACGATGCGACTACGTTTGTCACCACTTCCGACCTGAACGTCGGCGGCACGGCAGTTCCGGCCGGGAGCTACACCCTCTTCGCCATCCCCGAGACCGGCAAGTGGACTCTGATTATCAGCAAGACGACCGGGGAGTGGGGCACGAACTACTCCGGACCGGGCAATGACCTGGCTCGCATCAAAATCGACTCCTCGGCCCTTTCCTCTCCCGTGCAGGATTTTCTGATTGCTTTCGACAAGAGCGGCGACGCCTGCGTCCTGCGCTTCGATTGGGAGACGACGCGCGCCTCCGTTGACATCTCCGAAAGGAAATAGCCGCCCCGAGCCACTTGTGGCCGCGCCGGAATGCCGCGAATCCGCTCTGCCGTCTAGGCCGAATGCGGCTGAGGCGCTCCGAGAATGCGGCCGTTCGGCGCTGTCTGATTCGGCGATTCGCCAAACAGTTCCCCCCGGAACCGGGGCAGGCACTGCGGATAACGCTGCTGCAAAAATTGGATCAGCTTTTCGCGCACGTAGCAGCGCAGGTCCCACGCGATGCTCGAATCCGCCGCGTCCATCAGCGCGCGGATTTGAATGGCGTGCTCGTTGGCATCCGTCACCTGCAGGACGTTGACCTGTCCCTTCCATTTGTTCGTGGACTCCAGGATTCGCGTCAATTCCCGCCGTATCTCGTCCACGGGAACCGTGTAATCCACCCACAGAACCACGTACGCCAGCAGGTCGGCGCTCGTGTGTGTCCAGTTCTCGAATGGATGCTCGATGAAATAAGAAAGCGGCAGCACCAGCCGCCGCAAGTCCCAAATGCGCACGACGACAAATGTGGTCTGAATCTCCTCGATCCATCCCCATTCGCCCTCCACCACCACCACGTCGTCAATTCGTATCGGCTGGGTGAGCGCGATCTGCATCCCCGCGATGAGACTCGAAAGCGTCGGGCGCATCGCCATTCCGACGATCAGCCCGGCCAGTCCGGCCGAGGCGAGCAGGCTGGTTCCAATCTGCCGGATCGGCGGAAAAGTCATCAGCATGACGGAAGCGGTGACCACCACGACGATCACCGCCACGATCCGCCGCATCACCCGCAACTGTGTCTGCACCTTCCGCGCGAGCAGATTATCCGCCACGTCGGTGCGATACCTCGAAGCGATCAAATCGAACGCCACTTCGCTGACCAGCGCCACCAGCCACGCGACCGAGGCGATCAGCGCCAAGCCCACGAAATGCTGCAACGGCAGCATCAACCGGGCCGGAAGCGGCGCGTACGGCAGCGCGATGACAACGGCGAGCAGCGGAAAAATCCAGCGAGCCAGCCTCTCGCTGTGGTGGATCACCGAATCCTTCAGCAGCGAGGGCGTCCGCCTGCCGAGGCGCCGGAGAAGCGCAAATAGCACGGACCTCACCGCCAGCGCCACGGCGATGCTCCCTCCCAATATTCCGGCGGACAAGACCCACGATTGCCAGTTTGCGAGCACGAATTGCATGGGGCGTTACCTCCTTGCGAAAAAGATTGCGCACTTTCATTGTGCGCATCTCCGTGCGAAGAGGGAAGCCCCGCGTAAATATTCGATGGCGGGAAAAATGCGAAAATCGCGCAGTGGGGCTGCGTTATTTCGGATACGGATGCCCGGCCAGAATCGCGAATGCGCGGTAAATTTGCTCGGCCAGAACCACGCGCGCGAATTCGTGCGGCATCGTCAGCGTCGAAAGCGAAATTCTCTGCGCGGCGGCGGCACGCAACTCGGAAGGGAACCCTTCGGCGTCGCCGCACAGAAACACCGCCTCGCGCGTCCCGCGATCCCGCAAATCACCCAGCCATTTCGCGAACTCCTGCGAGGTCATCTGCTTCCCCGCGGCGTCGAGGAGAACCACCACCGCACCGGGCTCGATCTTTAATTTGCGCAGTGCGGCGCCGCTCGCTTCGCGCAGCTCGCTCACTTCCACTTCCGCGTACCGCCGGATCCGCGCCACATAATCGTCCACCAGCTCGCGGCACTCTTCCCGCCGCGTTTTCCCCAGCATGATCAGCCGGATTTTCATCTTTCGAGGCGACTCGCCAAAAAACGTTCAGATCAGCCCGTATTTTTTGCGCTTGTCCAACAGCGTCTTTCGGCTGATCCCCAAAATTTCCGCCGCCTGTGCGATTTTGTAATGCGTCGCCTCCAGCGTTGCCCGGATCGCCTCCTTTTCAATCTCCTCGAGCGACCGCAGCGGCCCCGCCAGGTTCGGGCCCGTCCCGGCGGCAAGTGCAATCGCCGGAAAATCCTCGGGGTGCAGCGCCGAATCCTTGGCGAAAATCAGGGCGCGTTCGACGGCATTCTTCAATTCGCGCACGTTGCCCGGCCAGGAATACGCTTCGAGCAGCCGCGCCGCCGATTGATCGAGCGAAACATCCGCTCGCCCGTGAGCCGGCCCGAGCCGCTCGAGAAAATGCGCCGCCAGCGGAGCGATATCGCCGCGCCGCTTCCGCAGCGGCGGCACCTCCACGGCCAGCACGTTGAGCCGGAAGAACAGGTCTTCGCGAAACTGCCCCGCGGCCACCGCCCGTGTGAGGTCCGCGTTCGTCAGCGCCATCAGGCGCGCTTCCATGCGCAGCGCCGACGTGCCGCCCAGCCGCTCGAATTTCCTCTCCTCGAGCACGCGCAGCAGCTTGGCCTGCATCCCCGGCGCCAGCGCCGCCACTTCATCCAGAACGATTGTCCCCTCGCCCGCCAATTCCATCCGGCCCGGCTTTTGCGACACCGCCCCCGTAAAAGCCCCGCGCTCATGCCCGAACAGCTCCGATTCCACCAGCTCGCTCGGAAGGCTCGCGCAATCGATTTTCAGAAGGGGAGAATCGCGGCGCGGGCCGGCTTCGTGGATCCAGCGCGCCAATTGATCTTTTCCGCTGCCGCTCTCGCCGGTGATGAGCAGCGTCGTCGAAGGTTCCGCGAGCTTGGCGGCGATTTCCAGCAGTTGCCGCGAAGCCGGGTCCTCCGCCACCCAAACGGTGTTGTTTGCGCTCACTCGACGCCCTTCCCGCTCCCGCGAACGCGGGAATCAGGTGTTTGCCGCTTGTCCTTGGGCCGGAAAATCGATGCGTTCGGCGGTGCGCCACAGCCGCTCGAGATCGTAATACCGTCTCGCGCGGTCGCTGAAAATATGCGCTACGAAATCGCCGTAATCCAGCAGCACCCATTCGGCGTCCGATTTTCCTTCCCGGTGTTTCAGCCGCCGTCCATGCCGCTCCAGTTGTTCCTCCACCGCGTCGCTGATCGCCTGAATCTGCGGCTGGCTGTGGCCCGAGCACAGCAGAAAATATTCGGCGAACGCTCCCGTCCCGGCGAGCTTCAGCACCGTAATCTCTCCCGCCTGCTTGTCCTGCGCGGCTTCCACCGCCCAGCGGATTTCCGCCTGCAAAGAGTCTTGGATCACCGGTAAAGGGCCTGCCCGAGAATGTATTCCTCCACGCGCGGCGGGACAAGCCCGTGAATGGATTGCCCTCGCCCCAGCCTCTCCCGCGCCTCGGTGGACGAGACGTGGCTCGACACCGTCGTCAGCAGGTTGATCACGCTCTTGCGCAGCGGAATTTTGTTCGGATCCGTGGACGCCGTCCGCCCCATCTTTTCCGGCGGAATCACCAGCCGCAGCGCGTCGATCCGGAATCCAGGACGGCTGGCGATGATGAAGTCGCACGAATCGAGCAGCGTTTCGTAATTCCGCCAGGTGGGGATCTCCAAAAATTGGTCGGCGCCGACGATAAAGAACAGTTGGTCGTCGGGATGCTCTCTGTGGAACCGCTTCACCGTGTCCACCGTGTAGAACACGTGCGGCGCGCTTCCGTCCACCGGCGCTTCCGCGAGCGAAGGATGGAACTTCGCATGGTCCGCGCAGGCCAGCGCCACCATCGCGTAGCGGTGGACAAACGGCGTGAGCCCCGACTTCGATTTGTGCGGCGGCTTCGACGACGGAACAAAATAGATCGCGTCCAGGTGAAACCTCCGGTCGGCGGCCTGCGCCACCGCCAGATGGCCCGAGTGAATCGGATCGAACGTCCCGCCGAAGATCGCGATTCTCCGCCGCGGCCCGTGCCCGTGCGGTTTGTCCGCCCCGTGAGAGCTCATTTCTCCTCCGGCAGCGATGCAGGCGCCACCAGCGGGGCTTCCGCCGCGTGCCCGGCCGCGTCATTCGCCGGCGCGGCGGCCGGCTTGGGAATGCGGTCGAGTGCGTCGGCAGCCGCGCGAACCAGCGCCACGACTCCTTCGCCGGATGCCGATGAAATCGCGAAAAACGGCAACCCGCGTTTTCCGGCGAACTCCCGCAATTCGTCCAAGTGCTCCCGGTTCGTCGTCGCGTCCAGTTTCGTGGCCACCACGATCATCGGCTTCGCCGCCAGGTCCGGGCTGAACGATTCGAGCTCGTGCACGATGATTTCAAAATCGCGCACCGGGTCGCGGTCGTTCGCGTCGCTCGTATCCACCAAATGCAGGATCAGCCGCGTCCTCTCCAGGTGCTTCAAAAATCGCGTCCCCAGCCCGACGCCTTCGTGCGCCCCCTCGATCAGCCCGGGAACATCCGCCACCACAAACGTCCGCCCTCGCCCCGCCCCCGCGTCCGGATCGGCCGATACCACGCCGAGATGCGGTTCGAGCGTCGTGAAAGGGTACGCCGCGATTTTCGGCCGCGCCGCCGAAATCCGCGAAATCAAAGTGGATTTTCCCGCGTTCGGGAATCCCACCAGCCCCACGTCGGCCAGCAGCTTCAGCTCCAGCCGCAGGTGCCGCTCCTCGCCTGGCTGCCCGTCTTCGTGCTCGCGTGGCGCCTGGTGCCACGGCCGGACGAAATGCGGGTTGCCGTTGCCGCGCCCGCCGCGTCCCCCTCGCGCCGCCAGAAATTTTTGTCCCGGCTCTGTGAAATCGAACAGTTGCTCGCCCGTGTCGCCGTCGAAGACCACCGTGCCCACCGGCACCGTCAGCGTCGTGGGCTCCCCGTTCCGCCCGTGGCAGTCGGACCCTTCCCCGTGCCGTCCCCGGTCGGCGCGAAATTCGCGGTTATACCGGTAGCGCAGCAGTGTATTGTCGTGCGGATTCGATTCGATGTAGATATCCCCGCCGTGTCCCCCGTCCCCGCCCGAAGGCCCGCCTCGCGGGACGTACTTCTCCCTCCGAAACGCGACACAGCCATTGCCGCCGTCGCCGCCCTTCACCAGGATTTTGGCTTCGTCTGCAAACACGGAATTGGCTCGATCGAGAGAATGGGCGCCCGCCCTCCGGCGCCACACTGGGGGCAAAAACAAAAATACGCGCCCCCGCTCGCGAGGCGCGTATCGAAAAACATCCCGCTAGTTCGCTGCCGCGGCTGCTTCCGGCTTCTTCGATGCCGCCGCTTCTTCCAGCGGCAGGACGCTGATAAACCGTCCCGTGCGGCCCTTGTCCTGAAACTGCACCACGCCCGTAATCAGCGCGAACAGGGAATCGTCCTTCGCGCGGCCCACGTTTTTCCCCGGCTTGTACCGGGTCCCGCGCTGCCGGATGAGTATGCTTCCGCCGTTCACCACTTGCCCGCCGAACCTCTTCACTCCCAGCCGCTGTCCGTGCGAGTCGCGTCCGTTTACCGACGACCCGCCGCCTTTCTTGTGTGCCATGATTGCCCTCTATGCCAGTTGGATGTCGCTGACTTCCACGGCCGTTAGATTTTGACGATGCCCGCGCTGGATCTTGTACTGGCGGGTCTTCTTGAACTTCAGAACTTTGAGCTTCGGCCCGCGCGTTTGCGCCACGATCTTCCCCACCACCTTGGCTTTTGCCGCCGCCGCGCCTGCCAGAACCTTCTTTTCGTCGGTGCGGACCGTGAGCACGTCGTCAAACGTCACTTTTCCGCCGACCTTGCCCTCGAGCCTTTCCACCTCGATCTTCGTTCCCGGCTCGACGCGATACTGCTTCCCTCCGCTGCGAATCACCGCGTACATGCTGCCTCCCAATACGTTTCGGAAACCCCAATTATACGGGTTTTCCGCGATTTGCGTCAACGGATGTTCGCGCGGTTCCTCCATCCGATTCCCGGTGTTTCCGGCTCAACCCCTGTGAAGTGTGGCCAGTCCAGCCACCTTTTTCGAGGGGGTGTCCGACGGCGCAGGCCGCCAAGCCGGGTCCATGAACAACGGAGCTTGAATCAGTCGCGATGAGGGGTTTAGTGCGGGAGGCGCTGCCGCTTCTCACTCCGCCGCGCGCCTCTCCCACGGCGGTGGAACCCTCACTGACGCCATCCCCGCCGCCGTCGCCGCCTGAATTCCCATGTCCGTGTCTTCAAACACCAGGCAATCCTTGGGCGCCACTCCCAGCTTTTCCGCCGCAAGCAGGAACGCCTCAGGGTCCGGCTTCCCCTTTTTATAATCCTCCGCGCAGACCAGCGCCTCGAATCGGTCCAGCAGATGGAGCGTGGAAAGCGACGCGGTCACCGCCTCTCTTGTGCTTCCCGACACCACCGCGAACGGCAACTTTCCGTGTTCGGCTTCGATGTGCTCCACGACCTCGGGGATTGCCTTGAGCTGCGGCAGCAGTTCGTAATAGAGATCTTCCTTCCGGCGGGACACTTTCTCCACCGGCATGTTCAACCCTCGCTGCTCGTTCAGCGTCGCGATGATCTCGGCGATGGGCATCCCGCCCCACGCGTAGAAAAGTTTTTCGTCGAAATCGCAGTTCCACTCGCCGAGCGCCTTTTTCCACGCGATGTAATGAAGCGGCATCGAGTCCGCGACCGTCCCGTCGCAGTCGAATAGGTACGCTTGAAACGCTCCGGCAGGCAATTTTAGCTTCATCGGTATTCAGCCGTTTCCGTTCCGAATTTCTTCCGGGAATCCCGCCTGCGGGCCTTTCAGGCGTAGGCCGCGCGGCAGCTCTCGTGCTCGCGGCATGTGGAAGGACAATTCGTCTTGTCGATGAAAATGTAGTTGTGGCAGTGGGCGCAAACGACTCCGTAAATCGTCTCCGTGAACTGTTCGTGGCTCGTTTTCGACGTATGCTCGCTTCGCGCCTGTTCTCGTGTCATCCCCATCGCATCGCTCCTTACGGTTTCCAGGCCGGCTGGCTCGCAAAGGGCAGCAGCGGGTACACGTCGCCGAATATCTTCTCGATTTCGCGCTCGAACCCCGGCTTCGTCGCCACGGACGCCTTCAATTTCTTCCGCACCACCCAGCCCTGCAGCTTTTTCCAGTCCTCGCCGTCGAGTGGCCACCCCGAGTGTTTGGTCCACTCGCCTTTCTCCGTCGAATACCAGTAGCTCTCATATTTCCGTCCGAGCCTCTTCTTCTGCTGCCCCAGCCAGCCGGGATTCTCCGCTCCCCGTCCCCTCCCGAACTGCGCCAGTGGCGAATCCTTGCCTTCGCCGTAGATTCGGAACCCCGCCGTCAGCGACTCCGGCGAAAGCCCGACGTAAATCTGTCCGCCTTCTCCTCCGCCCACCGAAAAGAAAAGATACATTTGCGTGCGGTAGGGCGATTTATCGGCGGCGAACCGGATGTCGCGGTTGATCCGCGAAAAATTTTCCCCGGTTCGCCCGCTGATTTGAAATTTCGAATTCAGCTTTTGCGCCACCGGTGTCAACCGCTCCAGCAGCTCGCGAAACGGCATCACCACCGCCGATTTGTACCGTCCGCGGTTTTCGTCCATCCAGGGCTTGCGGTTGTTCTCCCCGAGCTCGGTGAAGAATTGCAGCGTATCAGTGCTGAAAATTGGCCCTGCTTTCATATAGACTTCCCTGTGCTTTCCGCTCGCCGGTCGAGGCTCGGCGGGCGAATCTCATCCCGTTCGGGATTCTTCGAGGTTGGCATGAAAAAGTATAGCGCAGGTCTTCTCCTCATCGCACTCTTCTGCCTTTCGGCCCGCGCCGGTGGGAAGCATCCCTTCGGGGCGGACGATTGGGAATCGCTCCATTCGGCGCAGCCCATCGCCGTTTCCCCCGACGGCAAAACCATTCTCTTTCTTGTCGAGTACGGCGCCAGCAAAGGCCCCACCAAGGAAGAGTGGCATCTCGTCTCCCCCGACGGAAGCAACGACCGACTCCTCAAGCTGCCCGAACATTTCAGGCCTTCTGGTTTCACGAAAGACGCCGCGTCTCTCTATGGCCAATTCGAAGTTTCCAAGCGGCCGCAATTGGCCCTCGTTTCCCTCTCTTCGACGGACGCTGCTCCCCAGGTTCTGACCTCCATACCGTCCGGCATCGGGCACGCCATGCTTTCCCCGGACGGCTCTCGCTTCGCCGTGCTGGCCAATCCCCGCCCGCTCGATCCCCTCGAAGTCCAGGATGTTCACACGGTCGTGCAGGACCAGCCCACCAGCCTTTTTGTCATAGACGCCGATGGAAAAAATGGATCGTGGTGGTGCCCCTCGCTCAGGCAGATTGCCGGCGCCGCCTGGTCCGGCGACGCTTCCTCCCTTGCCCTCGTCTCCCAGACGCAAATGATCGGCTACCACTACGTGCACAGCTCGATTGACGTCTGTTCGGCTTCCGGCGTCCGCCACCTCGCCGAAATTCCCAATTCCGCCGCTTCCGAAATTCCCACTGGGTTTGGCGGAATCGCTTGGAGCGCGGATGGAAAGGAGCTGGCCTTCCTCTCCACCACCACGGATGTTCTGACTCCGGATCACGTCTGGACCATTCCTGCCGCCGGAGGCAAACCCGTCGACCGCACCCCGCGTCTTGCCGGTTCCGCCATGCAGATCAACGGCGATACGAAAGGGAATGTGTGGGTGGTCGTCGCCCGGGGCGTCCGCAATGAGGTGGACTCGTTTTCCAGCGGCAAGCTCACGCCCGTCTATGAATGGCCGGGCGGCTCGATTCGCCAGAATCCCATTTTTCCAGAAATTGCCGGGGCGCCCCAGACTCTCGCATTTACGGTGGGCGATCCCTCCCATCCCTGGAACGTCGCCGTTCCCGACGGCTCGAAACTCAAAAGAATCACGAACGAAGGCGATGCCCAGCTTGCCCAAGTTGCATTGGGAGATATGAAAATCGTCCACTGGAAATCCAAGGAAGGAATCGCGCTCGAGGGCATCGCCACGTTTCCTCCGGGATACGTCGCCGGGAAGAAGTATAAATTTTTGGTCTTTCCCCATGGCGGCCCGGAAGCCAACGACCAGCTTGTCTTCGACGCATTTGACCAGATCGTTTCCGGAATGGGTTACGTCGTTCTCGAGCCCGAATACCGGGGATCTACCGGCTACGGCTCCGAATTTCTCAACGCCATTTACCAGCACTTCGGCGACCGCGCCTATCGCGACGTGGATAGCGCCACCGATTTCGCCATCGCGCAGGGCTGGGCCGATCCCAGCCGCCTCGCTATTTTCGGTTGGAGCGCCGGCGGCTTCATGACCTCCTGGACCGTCACCCAGACGCACCGCTACAAAGCCGCCGTCGAGGGCGCGGGAATCACGGACTGGCTGAGTTTCATCTGGACCAGCGACATCCAGCAGATTGATTACGACGCGCGATGGCCCGAGTCCGACCCCGAGGCGTTTCTCCGCTTCTCGGCCGTCATGCACGCTTCCGGCGTCACCACTCCCTTGCTCATTCTTCACGGCGCCGCTGACCCGCGCGTTCCCACCTATCAGGGCCGCGAATACTTCCTCGTCCTCGCCGCGCATCACAAAACGGTTCGCATGGTCACATATCCCGGCTCGCTGCACTTCCCGAGGCTCTGGGAACAGCGCGCCGATGTGGTTCATGAACTTCAGGCATGGCTCGCGAAATACAATCCTTGACCCTCACAGGAGGCTCTTTCGTGATGCTCCAATCCCCGCGTCTCTCCGCGGCCGCGATTCTGGCCGTTCTTCTCTTCGCGTCCGGCGCGATCCTCGCGCGTCAGGCGGATAAACCCGATTCTTCCCCCGCGCCCGCGAAAAAATCCGCTGAATGGAAGCCTGACGATTTTGTCTTCGCCGAGGGAGTCGACGACTTCCGGATTTCGCACGACGGCAAATCCGTCGTCTGGGTGAAGAGCACGGGCGACAAGGACAAGGACGTCCGCGTCAGCAATCTCTTTCTCACCGTCTTCGCCGACAAAAAAGAAATCCAGCTCACGCGCGGCACGGACGACGTTTCGAATCCCCGCTGGTCGCCCTCCGACGACCGCATCGCCTTCCTCAGCACTCGCCCGCTTCCCAAGCCCGACCCCAATCTCGCCTCCAACCAGCTTTGGCTCCTCAACACGTCCGGCGGCGAACCCTGGCCCGTCACCCGCTTTGTTCGCGGCATCAAGCAGTTCGAATGGCTCGATCGCGACACCCTTCTCTTCAGCGCCGAGGAGGACCCTTCGCTCTACGAGACCGAAACGAAGCAGCGCAAGGACAATTCGGATGTTGTTGACGACTCCGCCCACACCCCGCCCGTTCGCCTCTTCAAGCTTTCCCTCAAGGACAACAAAGTCACGCGTCTCACCGCCAACTCCGATTGGATCGAGTTTTTCGAGGTCTCCCACGATTCCCGCAAAGCGATTGCCGTCGCCAATCGCGAACTCAGCTTCGACTGGGATCAGAAAATTCCTCCCGTCACTTATCTCGTGGACCTTTCCTCCGGAAAACTCACCCCCATTCTCACGGACGGAAAAATATGGCCTGAATCGGCCGCATGGACGCGCGACGATTCCGGCGTCTATTTCGTCGCTCCTTTTTCCTCCGACACGCGCTTCCGCACCGCCAGCGTCGAACGCGCCTATTTCTACGATCTTGTCGGCGGCTCCCTCACCGAAGTGAATCTCGATTGGGACCGTGGTCTCGCCAACGGCCGCCTTTCCCCCGTGGACGACGGCTTCGTCGCCCTCATGGCCGACGGCGTTCACGACCGCCCTATGCGCTACACCCGCCACGGCTCCCAGTGGACCCGCAAAACCATTTCCGCCGAAAACGCTCCCAACATTTTCAATTTGTCTCTCGCCGACGACGGCCGCTCTCTCGTCTACGACTATTCCACCGCCAGCAAGCCTTCCCAGCTTTTTCACGCCCGCCTCGACGGAACCAAGATCACTTCGCCCGCGCAGTTCACCAATCTCAATCCCGGATTCGCCTCCAAGCCCATCGCCAAGTCCGAAATCATTCACTGGAAAGGCGCCAACGACGACGAGGTGGAAGGCATTCTTTTTTACCCCGACCAATACGACCCTTCGAAAAGCTATCCGCTCATCGTCGCCACCCACGGCGGGCCGGCCTGGAACGACCACGACGCCTGGGAAGAAAGCTGGGCTTACCCCACGAACCTCTACACCGAGCGCGGCGCCTTCGTCCTCAAGACCAACTACCACGGCAGCACCGGATACGGCTTGAAATGGGTCGAATCCATCTGCTGCGGAAAATATTACGACTTGGAAATCCCCGACATCGAGAAGGGAGTGGACTCCCTCATCGCTCGCGGCCTCGTCGACTCCGGCAAAATCGGCGCTCTCGGCTGGTCCAATGGTTCGATCCTCTCCATCGCCCTCACGGTCGCCGATCCCGATCGCTACAAAGCCGCCTCTGTCGGCGCGGGCGACGTCGAATGGATCAGCGATTGGGCCAACGTGGATTTCGGCCTGGCTTTCGACAATTATTATTTCGGCAAATCCCCGCTTCAGGATCCCCAGCTCTACATCGAAAAATCACCCTTCTTCAAAATGGACCGCGTCAAGACTCCCACTCTCATCTTCTTTGGCACCATGGACCGCAACGTTCCCACCGAGGAAGGCTGGTCGCACTATCGCGCTCTCTACTCGATCGGAAAGGTTCCCGTCCGGTTCATCCTCTTTCCCGGCGAGCCGCACGCCCCCGTAAAGCTTTCGCACCAGCTCCGCAAGCTCAACGAGGAATCCGCCTGGTTCGACATGTACCTCTTCCACGCGAATCCGCCGCCGAACGAAGCGCTCAAGACGGGTTCGCCCCTCGACTACGCTCTTCGCCGTCGCTCGATTCAAAAACTCGGCGCCGACTTCGGCGTTGCTTTCCAACCGCCCGCGATTCCCGAAAACCCTCCCCCGCCCACTTTGATCCCGGAGACCGTCCCGCGCGCCGGCATCGAAATCGGCCGCTTCGAAATCACCCGCGCGCAATTCGCCTCTTTTGACAAGTCCTACTCGTTCGACCCCGGAACGGAAAATTTCCCTGCCAACGGAATCACATTCGATCAAGCGCAGGCCTATTGCAAGTGGCTGTCCGATCTGACCGGCGAAACCTATCGCCTGCCGGACGAAAAAGAAGCCGCTGGTCTTTACAAATTTCGCGCCGGCGAAAACACTCTCGATTATTGGGCTGGTTATTCCGTGAATCCTGACGATGCCGCGAAGCTCTCGGCGGAATTAAATCTGCTCGGCGAAGGCGCTCCGCTCCTCCGCGAAGTCGGCAGCTTTCCGCCCGATGTGGACGACCCCTCGGATGCCGCTCAGCCCCTCGTCTTCGATCTCGACGGCAACGTCGCCGAATGGGTGGTCGCTTCCGACGGCTCCGGCAAAACCATGGGCGGCAGCGCCGATCGCCCCGCCGACCCGAAGTCCCGCCTCTCCCCTGCCGACCTCGCCTACACCGGCTTTCGCGTCGTCCACATTCCTCCGCCTCCGCCCCCACCCCCGGCGAAGTGATCTCGCGGCAATTTGCCGCTGTTCGCGCTACGGCGCGCTGGCGTCGTTTGCCGTCAACGCGGCCTGCCGCCTCTGCAAAAATCGCCGCACAGCGGCATCGCTTTCAAGACCAATCGCCATCTCATACGCGCGCCGTGCTGCCTCGCATGCCCCGGCCTTCGCCAGCAGTTCCGCTCGCGCCGCCCAATACGGCTGATATTCCCCCAACCGCGCGTCGTCCGCCGCATCGGGCATTGCCGCAAGCCCCGCTTCCGCTCCCTCCAGCTCCGCAATTGCCAGCGCTCGATTGATCGCCACCACCGGCGACTTCGCCAGCGCGAACAGCGCGTCGTAAATCCGCACCACATCGTCCCAATTTGCTTCGCCCGTTCGCCGCCGGTGGACGTGCGCCGACTGCAGCGCCGCCTCCAGCTGAAAGCGCCCGATGAACCCCAGCTTGCTCGCGCGCTTCAGCAGCGCTTCCGCCTCTTCGATCATTCGCGCATCCCACAGCGCCGGATTCTGTTCCGCCAGCGGCACGAATTCCCCCTTCGCGTCCCGCCGCGCTCGGCGTCTCGCTTCCGCGTGCAGCATCAGCGCCAGCAGTCCCAGCGCCTCCGCCGCCTCCGGCAGAAGCTCCGCCGCAACCCTCGCCAGAAATATCGCTTCGTCCGTCAACTCCCGCCGCGCCGCATCCGCCCCGCCCGGGTCGCTCCACCCTTCCGCGAACCCCGCGTAAATCGCCTCAAGCACCGCCTCCAGCCGCTCCGGCAACTCCTCGCGCTCCGGCACGCGAAACGGAACTCCGGCGTGGCGTATTTTTTCTTTTGCGCGGACCAGCCTCTTGCCCATCGCCGCCGGAGAAACCAAAAACGCCGACCCGATCGCCTTCGCGTCGAGTCCCAGCACCGCTTGCAGCATCAGCGGCGCCCGCACTCCCTCCTCGATCGACGGGTGCGCGCACGCAAACATCAGCGCCAACCGCTGATCGGGAATCGCGCCATCGCTCGCCGCCGCTTCCAAACCGTCGGCGGTCGCCCGCATTTCCGTCGCCGCGAATTCATCCCGCCGCCGCCCGCGAAACATGTCGATCATCTTCCGCCGCGCCACTGTCAGCAGCCATCCTTCCGGATTTGCCGGGCACCCCTTTTGAGGCCAATCCGCCAGCGCCGCCGCGAACGCCTCCGAAAGCGCGTCTTCGGCTGCCGCCACGTCCTGCGTCCGCGCCGCGAGAAAGGCGACGAGCTTTCCGTAGCTCCGGCGCGCCACTTCTTCCGCCGTGCTTCTTGCCTGCTCGCCGCCTTCGCTGAAGTTCATTCGCCCACGCTATGCGCTGGCTTCCGCTGCCGTGCTCCACACTGGACGCACTTCGATCGTCCCGTGGCTCGCTCCCGGGCACTTCGCCGCCCAGGAAAGCGCCGCGTCCAGGTCCGGCGCTTCAATCAGGAAATAGCCGCCCAACTGTTCCTTCGAGTCGGCGTACGGCCCGTCGAGCACCTGCGTCTTCCCGTTCGTCACCCGCACCGTGGTCGCCGTCGAAACCGGACGCAGCCGGTTTGATCCCACGTATGCCCCGCCCTTTTTCAGCGCCTCCGTGTACGCCATATAAGCCGCCACGGCCTGCTCCTGCTCCGTTCTCGCCATCTTGGCCCATCCGGACTCTTCCGCGTGCAGCAAAAGTAGAAATTGCATCGTCTTTCTCCTTCTTCGGTTTTGTGCGGCCATCTTCCTCCGCCACTACAATGACGCCCCGCCCCCCTCCATTTGGACATCCCTCCCAAGATATTCTCTCCCCGCCCACACCCGTGTCACCGCATTCCTCAGCTCCCTCCAATTGACTTGCCTTCCCTCTGCGCCTAACATCCCAGCCCAATACATTCAAAATCAACGGCCGGCCTGAATTTTGCCGAACATCAATCTCGCCAAGATGCCGGCACGTCGCATTGTTTGGGAACTCTGCGAATGTCTCTTCGACAGGACGTGATTTGACAGGAGGGCGCCATGATTCGGCAACGCGCGCTGCAGGTTGTGATGCTCGTGTTGGGCTTGCTCTTTTGCGGCATGATTTATCCCTTGAAGCTTTTTGTGCTGCAAGAGCCTCCGTTGGCGATGATGCTCAGCCTTTACGTCACGCTCGGGATACTCTTGCTGTTGGCCGTGCGTAACCCGTCAGCGCATCGCAGCCTGATCGCCTTCACCGCATGGTCCAGCCTCGCTCACGCCTCTGTAATGGCCTACCAGGCATTTCACAACGCGATCCCACGCGGACAGCTCCGCGACGTCGGTGTCTTCGTCCTCATCGGTATAGTCCTCATCTTGCTGGCTCCGCCAAAGCAACCCGTCGCGCACGCCTCCCCCGCCGCCGCGTAGCCCGTGCCCCGCAAAAAACTCCGGCCCCGCCAATACAATACAAAAAAGGCCTAGCGCACGTACACCAAGCCGTGATGGTTCCTCTTTCTGCAGCCCAACCCTCTGGTTTGGTGTTTATGTCCACGCCTGGAGCAGTCGTCCCCGTGGCCACTTAATTCTAGTTGCGCCGGGATTGACCACGCGGGCATGTGCCTTAATTAAGAAATGACGTCGTTCCTCGATGCACAATTCATCCGACGCTTATATCTGATGTTCTGACGCTATAACCGGACAGGGTTCACCTTGAAATCCTCCTTCTCTTTGTTGGAGAGCCTGATCGGCACGCGACCGGTTTCTGAGGCTTTTGTAAAGAACCTGTTCCTCCAAAGAACTTCTTTGCGCGTGAGGTCTTTTCCGTTGGTGTTTCGGGTATGAGTCTCGATCACCTGCCTCCGCCAGCCGCGTTCTTTGGTTAGATATGAGTTGTAAAGCTTGTTGCTGTAGCCGCTGACTAGGACCATACACTTAGCTCGGAGGCAGATTTCAAGCAATTCGACGTGAAATTCCTTCTCGTTAGCATCCACTTTGTAGCCATGATCACGATTCATCAGGTAAGGGGGGTCGAGGTAAACCAAGGTCGCGGGTCGATTCAAGAACATCTTGAAAAGTTCACGCGCGTCGCGGTGTTCAACTCGAACTTGTTTAAGACGATCCACGACCTTCTTTAACCTCTCTGGCATCGAATTCCACCGACTAACCCGCGCCTCATGCCCATTGCGGGCATATGATTGTGAATACGAAAACCCACTATGCTTGATTCCCGTCTCTCGTTTCCCGATAGCCCCATTTACGGTCATCATGGATGCAACCAGGAACCTTCGTGCTTGCTCTAGTTTGTCTCCGGCTTGGTTTTCCATGTATGCGTTTTCAAATTCTGTGCGCGCGTATGGCGTGAGTTCTACAAGGCGGATAAGCTCTTCGGGGCGTTCTCGTAATTGCTGAAACACTGTCACAATCTGTGCGTCTGCATCATTGATAATCTCTATCGGTGCTGGAGCTTTTGCCATCGTGACCGCGGCAGAACCGCAAAACGCCTCAACCCAGGCGTTGTGCGGCGGAAGCATTTTCGCGATATAGAGGGCCAATCTTTTCTTAGCTCCAAAATAGCCGAACGGACTGGTAGCGACGGGTGAAATATCAGCTGTCGAAGAGGCAGTGCTCAGCACATTTTCGGTGAGTATCTGTGTCGCCATGATAGGCCGCTACACCTTAATGCGTTTACCTTGCATGTCACACTCCACAACCAAACCCTGTGGCGATTTCTTGAACTTGCTGCTCTCTAATATCGAGTTCACAGGGTCACGGACCAGAATGGGCTCATCTCGGGCAACACCTTTCGACGTATCAATAGCGCCTTGGAAATAAATCCAGTAACGCTTACCCAATTTTGTAGCTACCCTGATTTCGTTATCGCTCCAAAAGAATCGCATCCCTCGTCCTCGGGCACTCTTTACCTCAATAAACCGATCATAAGCGACAGCAGGAGACGACGAGTCAAACGATTCGATATCGTAGCCTGCATTAACGCGCAAATTGCTAATCCGCCTTACGCACCGCGCTTCTACGGTGTTGCCCATCCTGATGAGCCGGCTCACCTCGTACGCCTTTACAAGGCTCTCGCCGAGCTTCCCCACTTCTTCTTTTTCCTTAAGGTACTCTCTGAAGCTATCTTCCGACCAGCCCTCACCCTCTTCCAAGAACTCGGCCACAGTCCTTGTATAATCTGCCCGCACTTCCCAGCCGTCATCCCGACGTTCCAGCAGCCCCAACTGGTTCATATGCTCCGCGGTCCACTCATTTGATAGTGGAGGACTGTCGTATGAGGACCAACGAAAAGCGTCTATTCCAAGACCCGGTGAAAACGCCCTCAGGACGGCCATCGCGTGTTGCCGTAGCGCCCCATGCAGATAGCAAGTGCGCAGCAAAACGCGCTTTTGTTCCTCGGATAGATCGTACTGGGAGGACGGGTTAAGCTCGATGAAACCCAGGCCCTCGTCCGTGAGCCTGATCTCTTTGCCATTAATGAGAAGCAGTCCAATCTGACCCGCAAATTCTACACTTACTTGATGCTTCGGGATACGGGCCTCAATGACGGTTGCCTTGCAACGCTCGATCACAATCTCAAGATCTGCAATTCCGTCCGCGTTTCTGAGTTCGTTTACGGCTAACAGGACTCGATTCAGTTCAGCAAGCTTCTCGATCATGGCTATGACCGCGTCTCAATTTGGACATCGCGTTGCAGTTGCCGAATCAGCGCGGAAAAATCCTGATCCTCTTCGCTTTCTTCGCTGAACTCGGCCTCTCCATAGTCCAGGCTCATGACGGAGATGTCATCATCTAGGAGGCTGCGCATCCGAGCTTCCTTTTCCGTTAGCCTTTCGTCAATAACTTCATCAATTGTGTTCTGGCTCTGGAGCAGGTAATACTGCACTTTGTCGCCCGGGTTCATGCCGACCCTATGGATTCTGTCCAGAGACTGCATGTAGTGAGCGGCGTTGAATGTGCGATCCAGGTATATGGCGTGCGTGCAAACGCGATGCAGTGACACCGATTCAGCGCAAGCACTCGGATTCGCAATCAACAAGGGATATTGGGGGGAAGTGCGAAACTCCGCGATCATCTTCTCCCGATTGAACTCCAAATCTTCGTCCTCATCCTTCGGCACGTCACCGTAGATGGTCCGGGGGTTAAAGTCGAATAGAGCCCGCTGAAGTGTGCGAATATTGTGGACAAAAGAGGTCCAGATCAGGACTTTCTGGCCCTTTCGGATCAAGTCACGAGCGAGCTTTATCGCAAAATCCACTTTCACGGGCACCTCATATTGCGGGTAGCGTTGAATCAATTCATCGACCGGGAGCCCGGCGGCGCTCATAGGGGGAACCTGGAATTCTTCGGAATATTGCGTCAAGAGCGCCGGATTGGACGCAGCCTGTAGCAGGCGCACCATTCGCGCCGTTCTCCAGACGCGCAGACTTGCCCGCTCTTTCGGAGCCTTAACAACTTCCGACAAGACCTTGGCCGCGAGCACGCGGTAGATTGCAAGCTGATACGGACGTAGACGGAGTCGAACTCTTCGAAACCTGGGCTTCGGAAGCTGAAGATCGCGTTTGCGAATGCGCCAGTAGAAGGGAAAAAGCTGCTCTCGGACTTGGTCTATACCTTCGTTACCCATTCGCGTCTTGAATTGTTCCCTGGTACCCAGGATCGGCGGATTAGGCCAGAGAAACGTCATCTGGGACCACAGATCAGAGATGGAATTGGGCGCGGGCGTACCCGTGAGTATGATTCGCCTTTGGGCGTAGACTCCAATGTCGATAAGCGCCGGTGCCCAGGTTCCGCCCTCAAAGCGTTTTATGTTGTGAGATTCATCGAGAACCAGCAAGCACGTGTGCTGTTGCAGAAGCCGAGCTAGCTTGTCACGGTCCTTGTTTGCCATTTGATATGACATCAGCACCAATTCTGCGTTTTCAGCTTCACGAAAGAGGCGGGCCCGACTCGGTTTCGTGCCGGAAATCCTGACCCGCCGAGGTTTTCGCGAAAAGCAAGACCGAAACTCGTCCTCCCAGGGCTGGAATGATGAACGCGGCCCTATGACAATGATCTTTGTCACCTCCCTACGAGCCCGGAGGATCGCGAACACGGATAACACGATCGCGGTTTTTCCACTTCCGGGCACAGAGAAGTTGGCCGCATTCTTGACCGCAATTGCGTGAGCAACTGCAGGAATCTGATACGGCTTCAGTGGACGTCTAAGCTTTGGGACCTCGACCGACTTCGGCGGAGCTGATTTTATGGCGCGACCAGCTTCTCTTCCATCGCTCAGATCAGAGGACGCGCTGTTAAGCTGCTCGATGGTCTTCCTAGCACGCTCATTGAATTCCGCTTTAACTTCGTGCTCTTGAAGGTAGTCGACGACGCTAAGGAGCAGACTTGGCGCGGGGGATGTGATCACGTAGCCCAATGGCTCCGTGCTGGGGTCAAAGCCCAATACATTAAGGAAGTAGATACGATGGACCCCAGAGAGCAGTGGCGATTCACCAATCAACTCCACCGCCAGCGAGTCTTCTTCCAGAAGCACGCGTGCGCTGTTGCCCGCCATTACCGGGTTCTTGCCTTTACCCCAAGTAATCGATCAACTTCACCTTTTATCTGATTCAGAAGACTTTTGAGGGAAGCCTCGGCAAGCGCTTCATGATCATTACCGATTCCCTGCAGGGCTGATAAAGCTTTCCGAAGAAGCCGTTCAGGTTTGTTCTTATTTTGTTGGGCCTCGATGACCTCTCTTGCGGTTGCAAAATTCTCTTCGAGCCTGGATTTTGGCTCGGAGAGCGGCCTTGTGGCGTCATAATTTCTGTACAACTCAGCACGCGCCATCGAATCCTCGCCTATTTTGTTGAGCAGGCGGATGTCCCAATGACTCAGATCGGTTTTATGAATCAGCATAAAGGCTAGGACTGATAGTTTTGCGATCTCAGATTGTTTTAGCGCACCATGCTTTTTTAGGGGCGCAATCACATTAGCCTGTAGACTATTGAACTTCTCCATGCTGCGCTGCTCCTGAACTATGTGGTACTGACCTGGCTTCCCGATGAATTCGAGGTAGCTTTCAATCAGCTTCAAGACCTCAAGCCGCTCCCGCACGCCGGCTGCAGTGAATCGACCCAGGAGGGTTACTGAGATTTCCTCGGGCGAGAGTCCACTCTCTCGACCCTCCTTCAGTTTCAGCAATTCATTAACAGGGCTGTAGTCGAGGCGAAATTCTTTCGCAAACTGAAGACCAGCTTCAATGCGCCAAATGTCCTTCTCATCCACGTCCTTTGGCAGCCGCGCCACACGCAAGTATTCGAATTTTGGGTCATGCGTTTCCTCATGCAACAAAGACAGAATCGCCATGCGCCGGTTCGCGTTAACCACAGCTCCGTCGCGAGTAATGACGCCGGGATCAAGCTGGCCGTTTGCGTTGAGATCCTTTTTGAGAGCCTCGGTTGCGTTCTTATCCAATTCGAGAAGGATTCTCTGGATTATCTTCTCGTCCGCTGGAACAGCAGCATCGAGCCTGCGCTTCAGCTCACTCTCCTTCTGAAGAAGTTCAGCCGTGAATCGACCGTTCCTGATGTTGAAGATCAGGTATTTGATGGGCACACGGTAGACCTGAAGTCGCTCTGGCTTTCCCTTGAGAACCAATCGCAGTATCTGCTCATCCTTCGCCGACGCCTGCTGGAGATACGCGTCCAATTGCTTCTCACGATTCGTCTCCAGCTTCATCAAGCCTCCGGTTCTAGCATTCGCCGATACGGTAGACCTGAAGTCGCTCTGGCTTTCCCTTGAGAACCAATCGCAGTATCTGCTCATCCTTCGCCGACGCCTGCTGGAGATACGCGTCCAATTGCTTCTCACGATTCGTCTCCAGCTTCATCAAGCCTCCGGTTCTAGCATTCGCCGATTTGGATGTATATCACAACCTATGCATATTACCAGCACTGTAATACTGTCGTGCTTTTTCAGGCTCTCACGCTCTCCCGCCTTGTGCTTATTGCTCCCGGTTCGATCCACGAACTTGAACACCATTCACCACTGACGATTCTTCTTTCACTAGCGACCAGTCACAAATCACGAATCACTACTCATCAATCACAAGCCACCAATCACGCCTCACCATCCAGATTGGCACTTGCCGCCTCCCGCCGCGCGCTTTACGCTCCTTCCATGACTCCCATCACTCCTTCTGAGCGTACCACTGTGCGGCGCCTGCCCGATCGCGGCCGCTACGACGCCGAAACCATCCACAAAATTCTCGACGAGGCTTTCGTCTGCCACGTCGGCTTCGTTGTGGATTCGCAACCCTACGTCATCCCCACCAACTATGCGCGCGTCGGCGACCGCCTCTATCTTCACGGCTCTTCCGCCAGCCGCATGTTGCGCTCGCTCGCCGGAGGCATCGCCGTCTGCGTCACCGTCACTCTCGTTGACGCCCTCGTCCTCGCCCGTTCCGCTTTTCACCACTCCGTGAACTACCGCTCCGTCGTCGCGCTCGGCCGCGCCACTCTCGTCGAGGACCCCGCCGAAAAAATGCGCGCCCTCGAGCTGTTCACCAATCATATTGTCTCCGGCCGCTGGAACGACGTCCGCCCGCCCACCGATCTCGAGCTCAAGGCCACCTCTGTCCTCGTTCTTCCGCTTTCCGAAGTCTCCGCGAAAGTCCGCGTCGGTCCTCCGAAAGATGACGAGGCCGATTACGCTCTTCCCATCTGGGCCGGAATCTTGCCGCTTCCTGTCGTTCCCGCGGCGCCAGTCTCAGATCCGCGCCTCAATCCCGGCCTCGTCCCTCCCGAAAATGTGAGGAATTACACCCGTGGCTGACGCCGCCGCCGCAATTCGCGCGGTTCTTTTCGCCGCTGGCTCCCGGCAAGAGAAGGCCTGCGCCGTGGCTGAATCCATCCGCAGCATTGGACCTCACCGCTGGGTGGGCCTCTATGACGTGGACGCGCAATTTGTCACCATCATCGCTTTCAGCGGACCCGGCGCTCCCGCCTTTCCCGCCTTTCCGGTCACCAAGGGATTGACCAGCGCCGCAATTCGCGACAAAGCTCCGCTCATTGTCAGCGATGTCCGCAACGATCCGCGTTATCTCACGGCCTTCGGCAGCACTCTTTCGGAAATCATCATCCCCGTGTTGAATCCCGTCGATGGCAGGGTAATCGGCACCGTGGATGTGGAAAGCGAACGCGCCAACGCGTTCGGTGCCGCCGATTCCGAAAGGCTGCAATGTCTTGCCGGAGCCGCGCTTCCTCTTTGGACCTCTTTGCAGTCATAATTCGCTGATGCGGGAATTTTCGGCTCTCGTCGTCGCTTTGCTCGCTTCCTCCTTCGCCAATACGCCTCTCGTCCCGTCATCCGCGTCACCCGGCCTTCCTATCGACGGCTTCATCGCCGGCCGGTATCACAGTCCCGGCGGTGAGTTCATGCAGTATCGCCTTTTCGTTCCTCCCGGCTACGACCCCGCGAAAAAATATCCCATCATTCTCTGGCTGCACGACGCTTCCGGGCGCGGCTCCGGCAATCTCGCGCAGATTTCCGGCTCCAATCGTCTCGGCAGCCGTTTCTGGACTTCGCCCGAAAATCAGGCGAAGTATCACGCCTTCGTTCTTGCCCCGCAGGTGTCCGAAACGAAAGGATGGGCGCGCCCGCACGCCAATACGCCTCCGGTTTCGATCCGCCTCGCGCTCGAAATTCTCAACGTCGTCGAAAACAAATACGCCATCGACCGCGACCGCGAATACGTCGTCGGGCAATCCATGGGCGGTGAAGGCGCCTGGCGCGCCCTCTCGATCGATCCTCATCGTTTCGCCGCCGCTCTCGTCCTCTGCGGCTATGCGGACCAATGGGAAATCCCGCGCGTCGCGAAAGTTCCTGTCTGGATTTTTCAGGGGCAGGCCGATGCGATTGTGGATCCGGCTCGCGCTCGCCGCTGGGTGGCCTGGCTTCGCAAAGCGGGTGGCGATCCGAAATATTCGGAATATCCCGGCATTGGTCACGACGTTTGGGACGCCGCGTTCGCCGAGCCTGGTCTCGCCGCCTGGCTATTCTCGCATCACCGTGCGGAGGAGCGTTGATTCCCGGGTAGAAAACCTGTGGGAGCGGCGATCCGGCTTTGCAATCTCGAGTTCGCGCTTAAAAAAAGTCGGACGCAGTCTGTGTCCGAGGAGAATTTCCCGGCGGTAACGCCGGCCTCTCGCCTAGTGGCAGCCGCAACCGCCGCCGCAGCAGCCGCCCCCGGACCGCGGCGCGGGTCCGGATTTCGCGCCTGAGGAGACGGACGCGCCGTTCGATTTGCCGTTTCCATGCGCCGAAAACACGGAGAGCTGAATCGTCTTCTTCGAGCTCTCGCACTTCGGGCACGTCACCGCCGTCTTCTGATTCATTACGATGCGCTCGTAATGCTCGCCGCAATCGTCGCAAACATATTCGTAAATCGGCATGGCTTCTGCGCTCCGTTCGCCGGACTGAACTTCGGTCTATTTTAGCAAGAAAAATCCACGGGAGCAGCTTCAGGGTGCATTGGGGTCGTAGTGCAGATGGGAATCGGGGCTGGTCGCGCTGGCCGTGCTCGATTGAACTTCCTTCGTCACGTGGTAGAACACAAACGCCAGCACGATCGCCCCGATCGCGACGAATCCCGCCCGCTTCCATTTGTCCCACGGGCTCCTCGAAAATTCGCTCTTCGCGAGCGCAGACCACCCCAGGCTTGGTCGTTCGCCCACCGTCTCTCCTCCATCCGCAAATCGTGTTGGAGAGATAGACACCGCGCCGCGGCATTCGTTCCTCGGGAAATTGGCTCCCGAAAATGCAACAGCCCCGGTCGAAGCCGGGGCTGTTGTGAGAAACCGCCAGGGTTGAATAAGACTTAGTCGCCGGCGACCGGCTCGGCCACTTCCGGCTTCGCCGTCCCGTTTCCGTTCCCAGCCGCGTGCGCTTCCCCGCTTCCGTTGCCGTTCGCCGGAGCGATCTGCACCGGCTTGCCCGCCGTGGCGGGGTTGACGGTCGCTCCTGGCACCGCCATCTGCATCTGCTGCAGCGTGCCGATCTGCACGACGGGTTCGGACGACTTCTTGAGCACCAGCTCTTCGTAAATCTTGCGCACCTTGGCCGCTTCCTCGAACGCCTTCTTCCGCCGGATGCGGTCTTCTTCCGCGGCCGTCAGCGGGATGTCGTGCTCCAGGTGACGCACGCGCGCGGCGTCTTCCTCGTCGATCCGCAGCGAATGCTCGTAGCTTTGCAGGTCGACTTTCTTGCCCTTGGCGAAAATGTCGTGCTTGCCGTGCGTCTTGTACCACTCGGCGACCGTCGCGTTCTTGTACATGTTCTCGATGATCTTCCGCCAGCCGATCCCCGTGTTGTACGCGCAGAAGGAAATCTCGCCTTGCTGCGTCGCGTAGGGAATGATGCACATTTCCGTGCGGCGGAAATCATAATTGAAGAGATCCTGGAACCACATCCCGGCGATAAACAGGAAATTCCAGGGATCGTCGCTCCGGCGCTTCATCGCGTCCTCGTACGTGCGATCCGGGCTCACCTTGCCGTACTTCTTGTCCGCCCCCTTCGAAAGCGCCCACGTCTTGTCGAATTTCTTCCAGAGATCCTTCAGACGAAGGCTGGGCGGCGCCTGGAAGGGGCTGTAATTCTTCAGCAGCGCCAAGGCCATCATGAAGTTTGAAAAATTCTTGCTGCGGTTGGCGTCGGTAATGGCCGTGACGTCTCTCGTCAGCCCCGTCGCGTTCAGGAATCGCGGCACCGGCGCCCATTCCTTCGTTTCCTTGTTGATCATCAGCGCCGTTCCCACTCCGCAATTCGGGTGGCACCCGCAGGAAAGCGAGCCCCATTGCGAATCCGGCCCGTGGACCATGTCCGAAAATCCCGCGAACGTCGCGATGAACGAAATCGGAAACCAGTCGCGCGTCGGCTCCACTTTGCCCACTTGCGCGCTCACGTCCTTCGCCAGATGCGACAGCGTGTACCTCTGCCTCATCCGTCGCTCCGGCGTGATGTCCTCGTCGCGACCTGTGAACGAAACCGGCTGGAACGATACGAACGAAATTTTCTTCGGATTCTCCATCGCGAACTTCACGATCGGACCCACTTGATCGTTGTTCACGTTGTTCACGATCGTCGTCACCAGCACGATCTCGATTCCCGCCGCGTGCATGTTCTCGATCGCCCGCAACTTCACGTCGAACAAGTTCCCCACCTGCCGGTGGCTGTTCGCGTCGTTTCCGATCCCGTCGAACTGCAGATACGCGTAGCGCATCCCGGCTTCGAACGCCTTTTTGCAGAATTCCTTGCTCTTCGCGAATTCGATCCCGTTCGTCGCCGCCTGCACGCTGTTGTAACCGATCTTCCGCGCGTAGCGCACCGCATCCAGAAAGTACGGATGCATCGTCGGCTCGCCGCCCGAGAACTGCACCGACATCTGCCGGCGCGGCTTGATTTTCAGAGCGTTGTCCAGAATTTCCTGGATCTCTTCCCAGCTCAGCTCATGGACATACCCCACCTGGTTCGCGTCCATGAAGCAGGGATCGCACATCATGTTGCACCGGTTCGTAAGATCTACCGTGAGGACCGAACCCCGCCCGTACCGCACCGTGCTCGAACCGTGCCGGTGCAGCCCTTCGTCGTTGTGCGCGGGAATATCGCGTCCGGGAAACTGGCTTTCGATCCACGCCAGGAACTTCGAATCCACCGCCATCAAATCTTCGTACTTCCCGTGCTGCGGGCACTCCTTCACCATCCAGACCTGGCCGTCGCGCTCGATGATCTGCGCCTTGATCTCTCCCACCTTTTCGTGCACCAGATCGGTCCAGTCTTTTTTCCCGTTCATGATCGCGTCGCGCGCTTCCTTCACGCAATCCGGGCAAAGCGAATCTGTCGTCCGCGGCCAGCCGAGCGTCGGCTTCGACTTCTCCCACGACTTGGGGAGCGGCTTCTCGGACCACTTCGGTGTAAATGAGGGGTTGGGGTTGCGTTTGTTGAAGTACTGTACCGAGTCAAATACGGCCCCGGCCGTCTTACACAACGCCCAGTCGAAAGTTTTCCAAAGTTTGGTACTTACTGTCTTCGCCATAGCTTCCACCTTCTCCCGTACCTAAAATTCCCTCGTTTTTCCCCCCGAGGGTCCGCCCTATAGAAAGGACGAATGAATACCGTAAGCGGTTACGCTACCAGAGTTTGCACGATTTCCGAGGGGCCAGTCTAGCCGCATGCGCCCAAAGGTACAATTCGGGGGTCGAATGGCGCCTGGGGCCCCCCAATGGGCCGGCCGGGTGGCCGTAATGTTACTTCTAGGCGAAAGGTTTTTGTCTCCGGGGTTACACAAAGCCGGCCTGAAATGAGTTGCAGCTCATGCCGGTGGCCGTCCAATTTCGGCGCTTATTGGCAAACCCGACTCCGGGAGTTGGCCCAAGCTTGGTGAATACAACCGGTCCTTCCGCCATTTGCCCGAGATCGCCCACGCCAGGCAGCCCGGGAATTTCAGCCTGGCCGTGCAATCTTTGGCCGGGTTCACTGAATCTAAGACGGGCGGAGAGAACGCTCCGCCGCGGCGCGTTCTCGGCCACGGCTTGCGGCATCGTCTGCCTGGGCATGTGCGTGTTAGTCTTTAGATAAACGTGATGAACGATCTGCCGATCCTGATCACCCACTACGGATACCTGATTATCTGCCTGGTCGTCTTTGCGGAAGCAATCGGCGTCCCGGTCCCGGGCGCCATCGCTTTAATCGCTGGCGGAGCCGCGGCGGCCGCGGGCAAGCTGTACGGCCCCGCGGTGATTCTGTTTGCCGTCGTCGCGATGCTCGTCGCCGATTCCTTGCTGTACATTCTGGGCAGCCATACGGGATGGGCCATCCTGAAATTCCTCTGCCGGATTTCCGCCGATCCCGACACCTGCGTGCTGAGCGCGGCGGAATCGTTCTACAAGCGCGGGCGAACCACGTTGATGGTCGCGAAGTTCATTCCCGGCGTCAGCACATTGGCCGCACCGCTGGCGGGCAGCATGAAGATGCCGTTCCTGATGTTTCTGGGATTGGATTTCGTGGGCGCCTCAATCTACGCGCTCGCCTACGGCGCGGTCGGATTCGTCTTCCGCGACTTCCTCGCGAAGATCATCAGCGGATTCCGGGCGGCCGAACATGTGGCGGAGTTCGAGATCCTGCTGCTGGTGATTGCCTACGCCGGATATCGCGTCTCGCTCTATTGGAAGCACCGGAAGGACCGCGTCGTGCCCCGCGTGAAGGTCGCCGAGCTCGCGGAGAAGCTACGCGACGAAGGTCTGAAGAAGATCCTTCTGGCCGATGTCCGCAGCCACGGTTACTACAGCGTGACCGCGGTGCGCATTCCCGGCGCGATTCGAATCGAGCCCAACAATCTCAGCGACGAAATAAAACTTTTTCCCCGCAACAAGGACGTTTATCTCTACTGCACTTGCCGGAACGAAACGACGAGCGCAAGCGTTGCTTACCTTCTGCGCCAGAGCGGCTTCAACGCATTTGTCCTGCACGGCGGACTGGCCGCGTGGCGCCAGGCGGGAAATCCGATCGAGCCCGTCCCGGCAACCGACGTCGTCCACCTTCCCACATTCAGCCGCTAGGCGGCTTCGGTTCGCACCGCGTTTTATTCGGCGTTCAGAGGAGTGCGCAAAACGCCGATGGCGAAATGCGCGAGGTGCGGAGCTTCGTCGTCGAGCTGGATCCAGCGCACAACGCAGTGGTCTCTGAGGTATTGCGACACCTTCGATTCGTTGATCTCGAGATGTTCAGCCAGCTTGGATTTCAAATCCGCGTCGGAAATGCTGCGGCCACCGCGGCTGCTGCCGCGATTTCCGCGCGTCCCGCCGCGAACCAAATTTCCGAGCCCGACCCGCAGAGTCTGGCAGGCCTCGACGTAGTAATACCCGGTCTGGTCGGAATCGGAAAGCAGGAAGACGCCCGGGCCCGCCGGCGCTTCATCGATCGCGTCGAGTTTGTGCAGCGGGCTTCCCACCAATCTTCGAAGCATGGATTCGAGCTGCGCCATCCGCGAAGCCAGCCCCGGATCGCGATGCCCGTGAGCCGCGCGCTCGGACGGCAGCATCGGAGGTTCGGCCGAAGGAGGCGTGGGACGCGCCGATTCGCGCGGCGCGAAATTTTCCGCGGGACGCTCGCTCCCCGCGAAGCTTGTCTGCTTGTAAACCGGCGCTTGCGCGGGCGCGGGTTCGGCGTAGCTCCGCGACGGCAAACCCGCCGGAGCGCCTTCAGTGCGGCGATGGCGTCCCCGTCCGCCCCGGCGTCCCCTGCGGCGCTTTCCGCGAAACGCATCCGAAGCGGGCGACGGAACGCGGCCCACCGGCGACTCCGCCTCGACGGCCTCCGCGCGCGAAGCGGCCTCCATAATTTCGTCCGCAGCGCCCGCGGATTCCTCGTGGGTTCGTGCCGCGGAAGATTCCTCTTCGCGGTCCTCGCCGCGCGAAGCGGCCGCAACATTTTCTTCGGCGGCTGCTTCGGCGCCGGACGCGGGCACTTCCTCGCCCATCCGCGTCAGCGCTTCTTCCGCCTTTTTCTTCCAATCGGCGCGGCGGAATCGTTCCCAGGCTGTCTTGTACCACTTCACGGCTTCCTCGGTGTGCCCGTTTTTTTCGTAAATCGTTCCCAGTTCCCAGGCGACCATCGCATCGCGCGTCCGCAGATACAACTCCGACAGCTTCGCCAGCGGGTCCGCAGCGGTTTTCGCCTTCCGGATACGAGCTTGAATTTGACGCCAGTCTGCCACGACCCCGCATTGTAACAGCGCCGTCTCTTGCAAGCTACTCCCGGACTTGGCCCGCGACGGCGGACACCGGCGCGGCAAGCCCGGCGGCGGCAAGCGCAGGAAGCGAAAGAGAAATTCGGAAGTGTGGCGGCAATTTTGGCGCGCGGGGGGAGAGTCGAATGGATGTGCGAGGCGGATTTTTCGCGCGGTGGTGGAAGTAGAGCAATGCGCAATTCCGTTTTGGAGGTCGTCGAAAACACGGGAATCGCATGATCGCGGGGTCCTGCTACGTCGCATTCGTGCGAAGGCCCCGGGATTGAATCAACGAGAGCAGCCGAGAGGGAAGCAGCGGCGGTGGGCGCGCATCCACATGGAGACAGCCGGACAAGGCTTATTGCGCGACGAGCTGTTGGCCGCCGTCAATGTCGTAAGTGCCGCCGGTAAGAGCGGTATTGGCCATGAGGTGCACGGCGAGCGCGGCGATGTCGGCCGGGCCAACGACGCGCCCGATCGGGAGCGTGGCGCGAAGCCGCTCGCGGCGGGCATCCAGCTGGTCGCCAAGCAGAGACGCGGACAAGGGCGTGTCCACAAACCCGGCGGCGATGAGGTTGACGCGAACCGGAGCGATCTCGAGCGCCAGGTTTCTGACCAACGCCGGCAGAGCGGCCGTGAGGGCGCCGATCAGCGCCATTCCCGGCGCGGTGTGGCGGCCGCCGGTGCCGCCCATGAAGAGCAGCGTTCCTCCCGGACGAACCTTTTTCGCGGCCAAGCGAGCCACCTGCATCGGCAGAAAAAGATGAGCCTCGACGTCCCGGCGGGCCTTGTCGAAATCGAAATCGGCCAACGGCGCGTAGTAAGGGCCGGGACCGGTGAGAAGAACGTGATCAATCCGAGCGGGCAGTCCATTGAAGAAGCGCTCGAGTTGAGCGAAGTCGGTGGCGTCAAAGGCGGCGGTGCGCTGCGCGCCAAGGTCGCTCGCCGCGCGCTGAAGGGCTTCCGGATTGCGGGCGGCGAGGACGAGCGCCGCTCCCTGCTCGCGCGCGAGGCGGGCGGTTTCGAGGCCGATGCCGGCGCTGCCGCCGATGACAACGACGGTTTGGCCGAGAAGCTGGGGTTCGCGCGGCAGGGGAGAGGATCCGGCGGCGGTGCTCATAATTCCTCCAATAGGCTTTCCAAGCGCGTCCGTTTGTACAGTCAGAGAGCCGGCCAGGAGCGACTCGACCGCTCGTCACGCGAGCGGCGGAAACTCGCTGTCTGGAGCGGCTTCATATTGCCGGCAGAGGCATTCACGCCGGCGAAGCGGGGCGGTTACTTCGGGAGCTCCGCCCCGCTGGCCTCGGCGATCATGTACGCGGCATACCAGTCCGGCCAGTTTGCGTCCTTTTGTCCGATGCGCTTTTCATGCTCTTCGTGGGCCGCGGAGGCACGGCGCATTGCGCCGGCCAGGTCGCTTACCGAGCTGAACGAAGTGGCGCCAGGGTCAACGAGCCCGGGAAGCCGCGCTGTGATTTCCTGCAGAATCCAGATGTTGCCGTCAGGGTCGTCGAATGCGGCCCGGGAGCTGTAGGTGCGGCGCTCGGGGTCGAGGCCGGCGGAGACGCCGCCTTCGCCAACGTGGAAGAACTCGCCGACTTCGATGCCGCGAGCGATCAGCGCGTCCCGAGCGACCACGATATCGGAGACGACAAGGTAGGCCTTAAAGGAACCGGGCGCGGCGGAGCTTGCAAAGCCGTCGTTTCGGGTCGCGCCTTGGCTCGTCCCGAAATGCACGGAGCAGCCGGAACCGGGCGGCGTGAACTGGATGGCGCGTTGTCCATTGGCGAATCGGAACTCGCGATCGAACCGCCATCCTAGTCGCGCGTAGAACTCTTTGGCGCGGTCAACGTCCGACACGGGTATCACGACAACCTCGAGCTTCATGTCTATTTTTGCGACCACGGGTTCGACCTTTTGCCGGGAGATGCCGGCGCCTGTGTGACTCATCGAATCCTCCCTCGCGATTGAAACTCTTGCTTACTCAGCGTTCATTTCCGAAAAGCTCGACTGAACTGAGGTGCGGCCTTCATCAGTGAAAAAGGCCAGCGGGCGGCGTTAGCAGGCTCCGCTTTGGTGTCATCGTCGTCCGAGCGGCCGGCTCAGGTCAGTAGTCGATGTGGGAACCGCCCACTTTTCTCCCGGGCGCAAAAACAAAAGGCACGCGCGTGTAGCCCGCCACCACAACCGGCACGAGCGTGGGCCGCAGCCCGGCTTCCTCGACGCGAAAGTCGGGCATGCGCCGGAGTATCTGCCCAAGCATGGTTTGGAATTCGAGTCGAACCGTATCGGCTCCGACGCAGTAATGGCGGCCCACGCCGAAGGACATGTGGCGCTTGTTGGCGCGGTCGAGATCCACCTGGTCCGGGTTAGGGAACTCGGTCTCGTCGAGGTTGCCCGAAGCCCAGGACAAGAGCACATGTTCGCCCGCTTTCAACGATTGCCCGCCCAGCTCGACATCGCGCAAGACGGTGCGGGTGAGCGCGTGAAAGGGCTGGAAGACGCGGAGGAGCTCTTCGATCGCGCCGGGCAAAAGTTCCGGCCTTTCGATAATCCGGCGACGTTGCTCGGGATTGCGCGACAGCCAGACGAAACCGGACGCCATAGCGGCCGGCGTCGTAGCGACGTTACCGAGGAGCAGCCAGATGAAGGCTTCGATCTCCCAAGTCTCGAGTTTTCGCCCGTCGATTGTCGCCTCAAGAAGATGGGCGATCACTCCAGACGGAAGAGGCCGAGTGCGCTGACGAACCACCTCGGCGGCGACTCGTTCATGGAGTTCGAGTTCCGAAGGATTTTTCGTTCTCGGCTGGACGCTGCTGGATCCAGACCTGGCCGACTGGATGAACCAGGCGTAGTCCGACCAGTCCTCGAGTGGGAGACCGAGAAACTTCATCGTGTAGATGCTGGCCAGCGGCGTGCTCAGGTCGCGGCAGAAATCGGCTTCGCCCTTGTCGATGACGGCGTCGATCAGCTGATCCGCCAGCGCCAAAATCCACGGCGCCATTTCGCTGAGCGCCTCGTGCGAAAATGGGGCTTCCACGGCTTTGCGGTATTGGCCGTGTAGCGGCGGATCGAGTTCCAGGGGGAGGAAGTCGAGGCGCGGCGCTTCGCCATTGGGGCCTGAGGGATAGGCGGCGAGCGGTCCGGTGCGCTCCTCGTTAAGCGGGCCAAATCCTCGCTTGCCTTGTTGGGGACTTGTAGGCGACGAGAAGACTCCGTAGCTCGACGAGAAGGTTTCGGAGTCGCGCGCGACTCGGGCGATGTCCTCATAACGCGTCACCACCCAAGATCCGCCGCGTTCGTCGGTATGGGCAACAGGGCAATTGGCCCGCATATGCCGGTAAACTTCCCGGAAGTGCGGCCCGTACTCCGGGCTGAATTCGTTGAAGCGTTTCGCGAACGTTGCCGGGTCAAAACCGGTATCGGTCTTGTCCGTAGGCTTCGGTTGCTTCGCCGCCGTGGCGTCGTCCGCGTGCCCGAATCCAGTCAGGTAGCGGCCGAAATTCAGTTCGAAATCGCTGCGGACGCCGTACCCGATCCCGCGGAGTTTGCCCCGGCGCGCGTGCGCATCGGGCCACGCCAGCATCGGGAAGATGATGTCATTGCTGGACTGAAGCTCGGCGGATGTGGGCATCCCAAACCGATTGAGCTGGGCTTTTGCCGTGGCCAGCGTTTTGCGGTCGAACGAAGCCAGACGCAGCGCGAGCGCGTCAACAAAAGAGTCGAGGTCGATATCGTTCAGCGCGCGATTCACCCAGCCGTAGCGTTCGGCAATCTCGGCGTCGAAATCGTCGGCGCTGAGCACGAATTCAAGCGCGCGCGAGCGGCCGATCAAGCGCGGCAGCCATTCCATCGCTCCGCCGCCCGGGACGAGTCCGACGCCGACCTCAGGATTGCCGAATACGGCGCTTTGCCGGCCGGCGAAGCGCATGTCGCAGGCCAGCGCGAACTCGTTACCGATGCCGCGCGTGCGGCCTCGAATTTTGGCGATGCTCACGATTGGCGCGGACGAAAGGCGGAGGACAAAATCGCGCCACAGGTCCAGCACTCCTGGCCGTTCAGCCGCTTTGGCTACGTCGAGATGAGCGACGAAGAAATCGGGATTCGCCGACTGGAACACTATGACTTTCACGGACGGGTCCGCATCGAGCTCGGCCATGAGCGCTCTCAATTCGTCGATCGTTGCGGGAACAAACATATTGATCGGCGGGTTGCTGAACGTAATCGTCCACCGGCCCGGATAGCTGCGCTCGATGTTGAACTGCGATGGGTCGCCGCGGTGTTGTGCAACTCCTGGTTGGCTCATGATATCGCTCCTCACTCGGATTGAATCGAGGTTGGTGTGTTGCGAAAAATTGCCATGTAGCCTCTTCTCCTAGATTCCGGGCTTGAGAGATGAAGGGTCCTCTATTTCCTGCTAGGGGCCGGAGAAGTTAGAAGACTGGGAAGAATTCTTTTCGAGTTTGACGAAAAACCACGGCCACAGCCTAAGCATCGAGGCTGATTGGCGGATGGTAGCACAGAATGAAACGCGCGAGAGTTAACGCCCCCACACGGGGCAAATTCACGCGCTCGCTGCGATCCTACCGGCCTGACTTGTCAACGTAACGGAACGGCTGGGCGGGATTGCCATGCGGCGGACCCGGCATGCCACTCTGCGGGCGGCGCGGGGCAATAACCGAAATTTATCTCCCCGGAAATAATTCGAAATTGGACTTATGGTGCGGCGCCGCGCCTAATTCTTTGAGGAGGCGCCTGAATGGCTTCGCCGCCCGATGTCAATCTTTGGGACACGGCCGAGCATGCGCTCGACTACCTGCGCCGCGCCGATTCGATTCCGCATCGCGTGGAAGGCGAAGCCGCGCTTCTTGAATTCATTCCACCGGCGCCGCGGCGGATTCTCGACCTCGGCTCGGGCGGCGGGAGGCTCCTGGCGCTGGTCAAGGCCGCGCGTTCCCAGGCGGAGTGTGTCGCGCTGGATTTTTCTCCCGCCATGCTCGATGCGCTGCGGCTGCTGTTCGCCGGCGAAGCCTCTGTCACGGTTGTCGACCACAATCTCGATCGGCCGCTTCCGCCGCTCGGAAAATTCGACGCCGTCGTCTCGAGTTTCGCAATCCACCATTTGGCGCACGCCCGCAAACGCTCGCTCTACGCCGAAATTTTCGAGGCACTCGCCCCGCAAGGAGTTTTCTGCAATCTCGAGCACGTCGCCTCGCCCACGCCCGGCCTGCATCGCGGCTTCCTGCACGCCATTTCCTGGGAGAACGAAGACCCCTCGAATAAGCTGCTCGCTCTCGAAACCCAGCTCGCCTGGCTGCGCGAGATTGGCTTCGCCGAAGTGGATTGCCACTGGAAATGGCGCGAACTCGCGCTTCTCGCCGGCGTCCGTCGGCCCTGATTCCTCCGCCGGAGGCCCCGCCGCGTTCATCTCGGCGTAACACGCCTGCGCTATCTCTCATCTCCCCGCGAAGCCGCTCGAGAGGCGTGCCGCAATTACGCACCGGGAGCGCGCACAAGTCGCGCAACCCGGGCACGAGCGGTTTATACTGGCAGGCTCGCGGAGGGCGGGAAAGCTCGCATGCAAACTTATGATCTGATCGTGATCGGTTCGGGGCCGGGCGGGCAGCGCGCGGCCATTCAGGGAGCGAAAGCCGGAAAGCGGGTGGCCATTATCGAAAGCCAGACGGCCATCGGCGGCGTCTGCGTCAACACCGGCACGATCCCCAGCAAGACGATGCGCGAAGCCGTCCTGCATCTTTCAGGTTTCTATTCCAAAAATTTCTACGGCGCCAATCACAACGGGACGGAGAAGATCACCATGAGCGATCTTCTCTTCCGCGTCCAGCGGGTCATCGAAAACGAAGCCAGCGTGACGCAGGACCAGTTGCGCCGCAACGGAGTCGAAGTCGTCCACGGCGTCGGAAAATTCATGGACGCGCACAATGTCCGCGTGGACAGCGGCATCGGCTTCGCCGAGCTTCGCGGCGAATACATCGTCATCGCCACGGGCACGAAGCCGGCCTCGAATCCGAAGGTGCCCATCAACGGCCGCAACATCATCGATAGCGACCAGATTCTGCACATGCCGCACATTCCGCGAACGCTGATCGTCGTGGGCGGCGGCGTGATCGGCGTCGAATACGCTTCGATGTTCGCCCCGCTCGGCGTCCGGGTCATCATCGTCGAAAAACGCCCGCGCCTGCTCGAATTCGCCGACACCGAGATGGTCGAGGCTCTCAGCTACCAGATGCGCGACAACCGCACGACCATGCGCCTCAACGAAGAGGTCGAAAGCGTCGAAGAACTTCCCGACGGAAAAGTCGCCGCCAATCTCGTCAGCAAGAAACGGATCAACGCCGACGCATTGCTGTACGCCGTCGGCCGCCAGGGCAACGTGGACCGCCTCGACCTGGCCGCCGCGGGAATCGAAGCCGACAATCGCGGCCGCATCAAGGTGGACGCCGATTTCCGCACCTCGCAGCCGCACATCTTCGCCGTCGGCGACGTCATCGGCTTCCCCAGCCTGGCCTCCGTTTCCATGGAGCAGGGGCGCATCGCCGCCGCCCGCGCTTTCGGCCTTCAGGTCCAGACCGATCCCGAAAGCTATCCCTACGGCATCTACACGATTCCCCAGATTTCCTTCATCGGCAAAACGGAGGAACAGCTCACCGACGCCGATGTGCCCTACGAAGTGGGCGTCGCCTATTACCGCGAAATTGCCCGCGGCCAAATTTCCGGCCATACCGATGGCCGGCTGAAGATTCTTTTCCACCGCGAAACGCTCGAGCTCCTCGGCGTCCACATCTTCGGAGAAAATGCCGCCGAGCTTCTGCACATCGGCCAGGCCGTCTTCCGGCTCAAAGGGAAAATCACTTACTTCATCAACACCGTCTTCAACTACCCCACCCTCGCCGAATGCTACAAAACCGCCGCATTCAACGGGCTCAACCGCCTGTCTTGAAGGCTCGTCCCGAGGCGCCTTCGCACATCCGGCGCGAAGTCTGCGCCCGAGCCCGAAACTCGGCTCCCCGCGTTCTCGTTATTCCGTGACGCCGAGCCTGTCTGAATCCGCGACACCCGCTTCCCAAAATCGGACATCCGCGAAGAAGATGCGGCTCCGCAGCTTCAATTAACTTGCAAAAAGAAAGAGACTTAGCTAAATGGTCCTTCGGAGACCCGATTGCCGGTCGTTTCGGTGGACCTTTGGGGTTATCCGGGCCACATCGTGCTTGTGGCAGGAATCGTCGGGCATACGCTCTTGAATCCAGCTCGCCCGCCATAATTGACGGCGGAGCAGCCGCAGCGATGGAGGAAGTCCATGTCGTTTCTCCGCGACTTGAAGATCGCCGTCCGGTCCCTATCCCGCGCGCCCGCCCTGTGGATCACCGTCGCCGTCACATTGGCTCTCGGGATCGGCGCGAACGCCGCCATCTTCAGCGTCATCCGCGGCGTGCTGCTCAGCCCGCTCGCCAATCGCGATGAGGACCGCTTGCTTTATGTCCGGCAGAGCGCGCCGGGCATCGGCGACGAGAACACCACATTTTCGATTCCGGAAATCCATGACATCAGCGGCAACCTGAAAACGATCAAAGAGGTCGGCACTTTTTCGGAGATCGACTTCACGGTCATCGGGCTCGGCACCCCGCGCGAAATCAGCGCCGGCGTCGTGGACGGCAACTATTTCGATGTGATGGGGCTGCGCCCTGTTCTTGGCCGCCTCCTTGGCCCCGGCGACGACGGCCCCAACGCCGCGGGCGCCGTCGTGCTCACCAACCGCTTCTGGACCACGGCGATGCATTCCGATCCGAGCGTCATCGGCAAATCGATCCGCCTGGAAAGCTTCGCCGGGTCGCGCACGGCGGTCGTCGTCGGCGTGCTCGAGCCTTCGGTTCCCTACCCCGTGGAAACGCAGCTGATCGCCAACGTGGTGACCAGCCCGCATCATCTTTCCGCCACCATGGTTCAGGGCCGCGAGCACCGCATGACCGAAGTTTTTGCGCGCCTCGCTCCCGGTGCGACGCTCGAATCCGCGCGCGCCGAGCTTCGCGCCGTCTACGCCGGTATGCTGGCCGCCCATCCGGAGGTCTACAAGCCCGGAGACCACTACACCATCACGGTGACGCGGTTGCACGACCAGATCAATTCGAATGCGCAAACGATTTTGTGGGTGCTGTTCGGCGCCGCCGGGCTGCTCTTCGTCATCGCCTGCTCCAACGTCGCCAATCTGATTCTGGCGCGCTCGGTCCGCCGCGAATCGGAACTCGCCATTCGTTCCGCGCTCGGCGCCACGCGTTCCGTCCTTCGCCGGTCGCTGCTCGCCGAGAGCATCGTAATGTGCGGCAGCGGCGCGCTCGCGGGAGTTCTCATCGCCGCGCCGATGGTTTCCGTGCTGGGGCGTTACGCGGCGCGGTTTTCCGTCCGCGCGCTCGACCTCAAGCTCAGCTCGAATCTCGTTTGGATTGGCATCGCCCTCGCCTTGGTCGCCGCGATTTTCCTGGCGTTCGTTCCGCGCCTCCCGTCGTCGGACGCTTCGCACGGGCTCGGCCTGTCGAGCAGCGGCGTTCGCGTCACCAGCGGCAGCAATCGCCGGCTTCGCCTCTTCGCCGTCACTCAGATCACCGCCTCGTTTCTGCTGCTGGCCGGGGCGGGCGCGCTGGTGAAGACGTTGTTGGTCCTCGAAAAAACACAGGCGCCGTTCGATACCGCCCACGTCCTGGCCCTCGATCTCCCGGTGATGACCTACGGGCGAACGCCGGAGCAGGTGCGCGAGTTCTATCGCAACGTCCAGCAGCGGGTCAGTTCGCTCCCCGGAGTGGAGCGCGTTTCGTCCGGCTTCAGCGTTCCTTGGCGCGACACCCGCGGCCTGAACATCGGCTTCACCTTCGCCGCCGAGGGCGCCCCGCGCGAAAACGGGCAGGACGATTGGCGCGCGCGTTTCCGCAGCGTTTCTCCCGGATATTTCGACACCTTGGGCATTCCCGTCATCGAGGGCCGCGATTTCCGCGACACCGACCGCGACGGTTCCGAACGCGTCGTGATCATCAGCGAGAGCGTCGCGCAAAAACTGTTTCCCGGAGTAGACCCTGTCAACCGGCACATTTGGTGGACCGACGGTGTGATGAAGTTCATCGGCATCAGCTATGACCAAAGGCGAATCATCGGCGTCGTCCCCGACTTCGACGATGAAAGCATCGTGCCGCAGCCGCTCATGATGGTCTACCAACCCGTTGACCAAGAAGGCTGGGGCGGGCGCCTCTTTGTTCGCGCCATCGGCGGCAATCCCTATTCGCTCGTCCCTTCCATCGTTCAGACGATTCACCAAATGGACCCCGACCAGCCCGTCGAGCAAGCCAGCACTCTCGGAGACATTCGCGCCGGCATTCTCGCTCCCAACCGGCTGAATGCCATAGTATTCGGCGGTTTCGCGGCGGTCGCGCTCTTGATTTCCGTCGTCGGCGTCGCCGGCGTTCTTGCGTTTTCCGTCAGCGGACGCACGCGCGAATTCGGCGTTCGTCTGGCGCTCGGCGCCCAGCCCCGCGACCTTCTCGCCAACGTCCTCCTCGAGGGCTTGGTGATTGGGAGCATCGGCGTGGCGACGGGCCTTTTCGTGGGCTTTGCCTCCGCGCGCGCGATTGGCAAATACGTGGTGGACATGCAGCTGCCCGGCATGATCTCGCTGGTCGCGGCCGCGGTGGTCATCCTCGCCGCCGCCGTCGTTGCATCCGCCTTCCCTGCGGCTCGCGCGGCCAGAGTGGATGTGATTCAAGCGCTGCGCTCCGAGTAATCCGCACTTTTCAGAAATTCGGCATACAATTCAGCGCTAAAGCGCTCCCCCCAGGGCCGCGTTTTTCGGGCCCGCGCGGTCGCTGCGCAAGCGGCGCGAAAGTGCGGGACGCCGGGGGAATCGAACGCCCCAATTGAGCGGATTTCCGCCGAAGGGTGGAAGCATGAACCTGCAAGGAATTGCAAAAGGAGCGGCCGGGATTATGCGCTTCCTTCTCGCCGCCGGCTTTTTCCTTTGCGGCATGTTCTTGCCGCCGGCCGCGGCGCAATCCTGCGGCGCGCAGGGCGTGGCGGCGCAAGTGCTGGGATCGGGCGGGCCGGAACTGCAAGACAAGCGCGCGATGTCGAGTTATCTGGTGTGGGAAAACGGGCGCGCGCGCGTGTTGGTGGACGCTGGGGGAGGAAGCGCGCTGCGATTCGGAGAAAGCGGCGCGACGATGTCCATGCTCGACGTCATTCTGTTCTCTCATTTCCACGTGGATCACTCGGCCGATTTTCCCGCGCTCATAAAATCATCTTGGTTTGGGGATCGCAACCGCCCGCTGCCGGTTTACGGCCCGCCGGGAAACGACTTCATGCCCTCGACGACGGAGTTCGTCTCCGATTTTTTCAGCTCCAACCGCGGCGTTTACCGGTACTTGAGCGAACTCTACGAGCCGGCCGAGGAAGGCGCCTACAAAATCCAGCCCCACAATGTGGTGGCGGACCAAACGCCTGTCGCCGCTTTTCATAGCGGCGATATTTCCGCGTTGGCGGTGCACGTGGTTCATGGCGGGGTTCCCGCGCTGGCGTGGCGCGTCGAAATTGGCGGCAAGACGATCGTTTTCAGCGGCGATACAAACGGCGAGGGCGAAGGCCTCGTCCGGTTGGCGGCGAATGCCGGCCTGTTCATCGCTCACAACGCCGTGCCGGAAGGAGCCACGGGAACCGAAAGGCGGCTGCATATGCCTCCGTCGGTGATTGGACAAATTGCGGCCGAAGCGCGCGTGAAAAATCTGGTCTTGTCGCATCGCATGCTGAGGACTTTGGGCAAGGAAGACCAAACCTTGGCCGAGATCAGGAAGCGTTACTCGGGCCCCGTCGAGTTTGCGAACGACCTCGATTGCTTCGCCGTAAAATAGGATGCGAGTTTGGGAAGAGGCGCGAAGGTGCGGCAACGTCGCGGCTGGGACAATGGCCCGTGGGGCGGGAAGATTTGACGACTCGCGCGGCGCGCGCCCAAACCGTACTATGATTTAATCTGCGAGGGATTTCGAAGCATTTTCGAGGCGATCCATGCAACCCCGGCTCTTGGCCATTATTGCTCTTGCAGCTTCGCTCGGCGCCGCCGGTTGCCATTCGGCGCCCAAGCAGGCCGATGTGGCGGCCATGACCCAAACCGCTCAAGCGGTGGACGCTCTTCGAGCAGCCTACGCCGCGTTCAATCGCGGAGATCTGGACGCCGCCGTTGCGTCCTTCGATCCCCAGATCGAGTGGACCGAGCCCGCCGAATTTCCCGGTGGAGGCGCCTACCACGGCCGCGATGCCGTGAAGCAGTACCTCGCGCAATCGCGCGCCGGCGCGGCGCAAGTGATCAGCCGGCCCGAACAGTTCATCGCCGTAAGAGATAAAATTGTCGTGTTCGTTTTCGCAAGAGTCCTTCCCAAGGACAGCAGCGAATGGAAGACCATCCGCCTCGCCGATGTCTACACCATCCGCGATGGCAAAATCGTCGCCATGCACGCCTTCGCCAATCGCGACGAAGCCTTGCGCTGGGCGGAAGCCAAAACCTCCGACTGAAAAAATCCTTCGCCGTGCGCGCGGCTGCACCCTTTGCGCCTGAAATAAGATTCACACCCTGCTAATTCGGCTCCCGGGAGACACGAACATCCGCGCGGAGTAATATAGCGTCATACGAGAGAGCCGGTAGCCCGGCGGACCCGCAAACACTCTCCCGCAGGATGGCTCTTTCGCCCGGCTCTTCACGCCGCGATTTCGAACACCAGGTGCACCGATGCCTGATATCTTGCACTTCATGATGGATCGAATCGAGACCCCCATCGGCACGCTCTTCGTCGTCGCGGACGCCCGCGGAAACCTGCGCGCGACGGATTGGTCGGATCACGATCACCGCCTGCGCCGCTTGATGCAGATTCATTACGGCAAGAACGGTTTTCGGCTTGAATATTCTCCGAACCCGAATGGGTTGACGCGCGCGATCGGCGCCTACTTTGCCGGCGATCTTCTGGCCATCGACGCTTTGCCGGTGCAAACCAGCGGCACGCCGTTCCAGTTGGAAGTATGGCGGGAGCTGCGAAAGATTCCCTGTGGCGCCACTATCTCGTACGCGGAGCTTGCCCGCCGGATCGGGCGCCCCAAGGCCGTTCGCGCCGTGGGGCTGGCGAATGGAGCCAATCCAATCGGCGTTGTCGTTCCTTGCCATCGTGTAATCGGATCCAACGGTTCCCTCACCGGCTATGGCGGGGGCATCGAGCGCAAGCGCTGGCTGCTCGATCACGAAAGCAAGAGTCAACAGCTGCACCTTCAACCTTAGCCGTGCGTCCCGCCCGCGCGGCTCTCTTCGGTTTCCCTCGGACTCCGGTCGACCCGCGTCCGTTTCTCGCGCTCGTGAATTCCGCAAGCGAAAATGCAGAGTAAAATGACGGCGTGGAAAGCGCGGACAAAGCGCGTTGGATTGTTGACCAGGCCAAAGCCATCGGCTTCGATCTCTGCGGCGTCGCGCGGGCCGAGACATGGCCTGAACTCGAACACCTGCCCGAGTGGCTGGCGCGCGGTTACGCCGGAGAAATGAACTACCTCGCGGACTCACGCCGCGGAAGCCCGCTGAGCGCGTTCGCAAATGCCCGCAGCGTGATCGTCGCGGCGCTCAATTACAATTCGCTCCGCCCTCGCTCGGGCGGGCGTCCCTCCCGGCCGATAAACAGCGCACCCGCGCAAGACGATCCCGCCCGAGGCTGGATTTCCCGGTACGCCTGGGGCGACGACTACCATGATGTCCTCGGCAAAAAACTCGCCGCGCTTCTGGCCGCCATGCGCGCCGAATTTTCGGACTCGTTCGACGCTCGCTGGTATGTCGACACCGGCCCGATTCTCGAACGCGTCGCCGCAAAATACGCGGGGCTCGGCTGGCTCGCGAAAAACACCTGCTTGATCAACGAAAGGCTCGGCTCGTGGCTCTTCCTCGGCGTGATCGTCACCACACTCGAACTCGCGCCCGCTCTCGCTCCCGGAGAATCGCCTCCGGCCGACCGCTGCGGCTCCTGCACACTGTGTCTCGACGCCTGCCCCACCGCCGCCTTTCCCGCGCCGTACGTGATGGACGCTCGCCGCTGCATCTCCTACCTCACCATCGAGCTGCGCGGCGCGATTCCCGAGGAACTCCGCCCTGCCACCCGCTCCCATGTGATCGGCTGCGACATCTGCCAGGATGTCTGCCCCTGGAATCGCAAATCCCCGCTGGCGCAGATTCCGGGATTCCAGCCCCGCACGTTCCCTGTCGCGAACATTTCAGCGGAAGGCGAAACGCGCGAGGAAACTTTGTTTGAGCCCGACCTGGCCTGGCTGGCGGGCCTCACGCAAGCGGAGTTCAGCGCCGTATTCCGCAACAGCGCCGTCAAGCGCGCCAAATGGCGCGGCCTGGTCCGCAATGCGTGCGTGGCCCTCGGCAACGCCGCGTGGAATCGCGGCACTCCCTCTTTCGCTCGCGCCGCCTCTCTCCTCGAAGGGCTCGCGGCGAGTGACGACGCAGTCATTGCCGAACACGCCCGCTGGGCGCTTGGCCGGCTCGCCGCCGCTGCCGCGCGATAAAATTAACGCGTTGCAATCGCGCTCCCGCCGCGACACTATTCCCGCAGTTCTTCGAGGAGGCTGTCGAATGATTTCCGCGATTTTCACGGGCGCGCTCCATTTTCCGGGACCGCATTTTTCTTTTCCTTCCGGCGGAGGCATCAACGAAGAGATGTCGTTGCGCTGGATTCATTTTCTGGCGGGATTCGTCTGGATCGGCCTGCTCTATTTCTTCAATCTGGTGGGATTTCCGGCGATGAAGCAGCTCGAACCGCCGGTCCGCGCGAAAGCCTATCTCGCGATCATGCCGCGCGCGATGGCCTGGTTCCGCTGGTCGGCGCTTGTCACCGTCCTCGCCGGCCTTCGTTACTATTACATCCTTCTCGCCGCGGACGCGCGGAACTCCGGCAATTCTCGTCTCGCTCTGCACTGGCTCGGAGATTGGTTTCTCGTCTGGATCGCCGCCTACGCGCTCATCTATCCGTTGCAGCTGCCCGCGCGCGGCTCGCTCGACAGTGGATGGCTGCGTGCCGTCCCGATTGCCGCGGTCGTGGTTGCCGCTTCATGGGCCACGCTCGCATGGAACGCCGGACCGCAAGTGTCGAACGCGCACCTTTCGATCGCCGTCGGGGGCGGAATCGGACTTCTCATGTTGCTGAACACCTGGGGCGTGGTCTGGCGGGTGCAAAAGCGGCTGATCGAGTCCACTCGGCTGAATGTCGAGCACGGCGCGCCGATGCCGCCGGAGGCCGCGCGGCTCGCGCGCTGGGGATTCATCGCCTCGCGCGTCGGATTCTGGCTGTCGCTGCCGCTGCTTTTCTTCATGGGCGCGGCGCAGCACTATCCGTTTTTAAGCGGCATCGGCGGATGAATCCCTTCCCGCGCGCCGCTCGCGCCACTTTTTAATTGATGCCGCGATTGTCCGCGATGAAGTGCAGCGCGGCTTCCGCCGTGCGGTCGCCCGCGTGCGAGCCAAACACGTTCGACTCCGACTTCTCGAACTGCGGATGCCTCTTGGAGGAAAACCGCGCCGGATCGAAGGCGCCGCGCCGCGTGTGAAACACCCAGACGTACTCGTGATGGTTTTTGTCCATCTGCGAGAAGGGCACGAGCGCCGAGTCTTCGGTCCGCATCGGCGTCCAGTCCGAAAGCCCGCTTGCATCCGTGCGCACCGGCGCGGGCATCGTGAAATTGTAGAAGTTCACGTCGTGCGTGAAGATCACGACGAAATCCACCAGAGCCGGCGTCGGCGCCGGACAAATTCCGGGAAATTTCTTCCGGTTCGTCTCGATCCATTTGTACTGGTTCGGCGAAAGCCCGTACGCCGAAAAATACGCCGTGCAATTCGCGCGGTTCGCGGGAGCGGAGGCCTGCGCCGAATCGTCGCCATCGTCGTCGGGATCGTCATCGTTCCCGCGCGCCGGAGTGTGAACCAGGGGCGCCGCCGGATTCGAGACGAATCCATCTCGTTCGGGTACCGCTGGGACTGCGGCGGGAGCGGGAGCGGCCGCAATTGCCGGGGCTGCGGGGGCAGGCGATGCGCTCACCGGTGCGCTTGGCGCCGGCATCGGAGGCGCCGCGGCGGGCGCAGGCGGAGCTTCCGGCGCCGACGTCAAAACAATCTCAGGCTCGGATTCTTCGGCTGTCGCTTCCGGCGCGGGTGCCGCGCTCGCCGGCTCGGCAACCGCCGCCGGGACATTCGCCGCAACCGAAACCGCAGCGCGACTTGGCGTGGGAACCGCCGGCGGCGGAGCGACCGCCACGGGATGCGCCGCGGGACGCGGGCTGCGCTTCGCGGCCACCATCGCCGCCGAGCGCAACGCAACGGCGGGCGGCGCGGCCACTGGTTGCGCGATCGGCTGCATTTCAGCGACCGCGACCGGCTGCATCGCCACCAAGTTGGCATTCGCTGCCACCGCCTCGACGGCCGGCTGCGTCACCGGCGCCGCGGCAACAGGCGCCCGCGCGGGCGCTGGAGCGCTGGCAGCCGGAGGAGCCGCGGGAGAATTCGCCGCGTACGCGGTATAGCGCCGCCGCGCCAATGCCGCCGCTTCCGCCAGAGTCGGTTGGTGCGGCGCGCCATTGGCGTCCGTGCCCGCGGGTGGCGGAGGAAGTTGCGGCAGCGCGTTCAACGGCACGTAGCCTTCCTGCCCATCCGAGCTGCGGACCTTCACATAGCCCGGCGCGCGGCTTTCCACTTCCACGGTCGCGCCGCAGTCGAGCCGCTCGACCACGTTGAAATTCGTCAGCGAATCGTAGAGCCACACGCGGTCGTCGTTCGGACCGCAGTGCAGCGTCGCGGGGCTCGCGAACGTCGGAATCGCCGCGATCAGCAGCCCCGCCGGAATCACAACGACGAAAAGAGCGGCGCGAATCCCCGCTCCGACCTTGCCGTGATGCGAGAGGCACGCATGTTTCATGGCAGCACCTCGAGGAAGCCCACGGAAGCGAAAAACCCCCACGGGACAAACTCAATATGGCGCGCCGCAAAGGGTCAAACAACTGGTCGCTGGTTCAAAATTGGGTCAGGCGAAAGGTCGCGCGAAGAAAAGGAAAAGAGAAAGGAAAGGTGAATTTCTCCGGGAGCGGCCACATTCGGCAAAAATACCACGCGCAGAAATCGCGCCTCACAACAGGCCCGCGGGGACGCTCCGCGCCACAATCTATTCAGCGCGGCCCGTCCCTCCGCGCATCGCAACCATCACGACCGCCAGCGCAGCGTCACCGGCCCGGCGAGCGGCGAAGCCACCTCTGCCGTCGCAGCTCCCGCCCTCTGCGCCTCCAAATACGCCGCCTTCAGCTCGAAATACCAACGCGCCGGCCGGTCCGCATCGTCAATCAGCATCATCCGCTCCTGATGCCGCAGCCCGATCGCCTGCCGCTTGATCACGTCCACATCCTGCGCGATGAACCGCGGCCCCAATATATGAATGATCCCCGCGACGATGGGCACGAGCGGCAAAATATTCCACGCTGCGCAAAAATCCAGCCGGCACAAATTGCTCTCGAGCGGCGTCACCGTCGTCCGGCTCGAGAGCCAGTATTTCCCCGCGCGAATCTGCTCGAACCGCACGTTCGGCAGCACGAAGTCGATCGTCGTCGTCGCCGGTTCACCCGTGAGGAATTTCAAAAGTTTGTACGGCGCGGAATTCGCCGAGGGCGCGTGCGGGCTCATCCGGAAACCGTTGGGGATCGGCTCGTACTGCTTGGCCTTCTCGCGGATGCTTCGCCGCGTTCGCCACCACCACGCCTGGTGGACGAACGGCCCGTGCGCCGGATCCATCAGCCCGATGATGCCGTGGTCCACATTGCAGGGCAGCATCGCGGATAAATGCGCGATCTGGAATTTTTCGCTGTACGTGGGCAGCGCGGGAATTTCCGGAAGGATGTCGTCGCCGGCTCGCTCGCCGCGTCCCTCCGCGTTCGTCATGAACACCCAGACGTACCCGTCGCGCTCCGCGCACGGAAAGCTGCCGGCGAAAATTCGCTCACACTTGAGTTTCGATTCCGGCGTCAGCGACGGAATCAGCTTGCACTGCCCCGTATGCGCGTCGAATTGCCACCCGTGATACGCGCATTCGAGCGTCGCGCCCTCGGGGTTCGCGTCGTTGAATTGCCCGAACGACAGCGGAAACGCGCGGTGCGGGCACACGTCGCGCAACGCGAACGCCTTTCCCGCGGCGTCGCGCCCCAGCACCAGCGGCACTTCGAGCGGCGTCGCTCGCCGCAGCCGCCGCCCGCGCAGTTCCCCGCTCCGCAGCGCGGGATACCACGCGCGCCACAGAAATTCTCCCGTCGCTCTCGTCGGTGAAGACGCCGCGATTGCTTCGGCGCGGCCCGCTTGCGGAGTTGTCGGTTCGCCAGAGCTCATAGTTGGCAGCGCGCTATCGTAGTACAGGCTTGCTCCGCCGCGCAAAGCCGCGGCTCGTGAATGCCGGCTCGCGCGCGCTTTGCTTCTTCGCAATAACTGTTAAGCTCGCAAAATACCGGCCGGCTGATCGCAAGCGCGCTCGAGGCGTAAACTAGGGACAACGTGATCGAGCAAAAGATCAACGAATTCTTCGGCGATTCCGAATCCACGGGTTTCGGCAAAGGCTGGTGGAGCGGAGTATCGTCCGCCTTTTTCGGATTTCTCGCGCTCGGCGGCGTCTTGTGCCTGTATTTTCCGCAGCTCCTCACCGATCCCGAGCTGCGTCCGTATTATTCCCTGCACGTCATCCGCCTGCTGATTCAAGGCCTCATCGTGGCGGCGTTCGCCTTCGGCGTCGCTTCCTCGATCTTGCGCAGGAAAAAAATCCTCGGGTTGACGGGAATGTTGCTCGCGTTGGCCGCCACGGTCTTGGGCGGCTCGAGCGTGCGCGTGAACCACAACCTCGGCCAGGGTCCCGCCATCGGCCTGGACTGGTTTTTGCTCGACATGCTTTTGATGGCGATCATCTACGTCCCGCTCGAAAGGCTCTGGCCGAAGTATCCCGAGCAGGGAACTTTCCGGAAAGATTGGACGCAGGACGTGGTTTACTTCATGTCCACGCATCTTCCCATCCAGATTTTATCTTTTCTCGTTTTATTGCCGGCCACGCAGGCCGTCAAATATTTGGGAGTTCCCGCGCTTCAACATCAGATCGCGCGGCTGCCTTTCCTCGTGCAATTTGTCCTGGCCGTCGTGGTCGCGGACGTCGCCGAATATTTTATTCATCTCGCGCTGCACAAGGTTCCTTTCCTGTGGCGCTTCCACTCCATCCATCATTCTTCGAAGGCGCTCGATTGGATCGCCGGCTCGCGCTCCCATTTTGTGGACGACACGCTGGTGCGCGGTTTCATCCTCGTGCCTCTCATGCTCGGCTTTTCGCAAACCATCATTCTGGCCTACCTGATCTTCGTGACGCTTCACGCCACCTGGACGCATTGCAATTTCGGTCCAAACGCCAAATGGCTCGAAAAGGTCCTGGTGATGCCTCGGTACCACCACTGGCACCACACCTCGCAAAAAGAGGGCATCGACAAAAACTTCGCCATCCACTTTCCCTGGATCGACCGGATTTTCGGAACCTATTACTATCCCGCCGAATGGCCGGAGCGGTACGGCCTCGGCGGCGAGGAAATCGCTCCCGGCTTTATTCGCCAGACGATCGACCCGTTCCTGAAAAGAAATAAATCCTCCTCGCAAAACGAAACAACGGCGCCCTAAAAATCCAGCGCCGCCAGCGAAACGTCCTTGGGCACGAACATGCCCCGGGACGTGGCTTTCACCAATCCTAGTCGCTTCAGCGCCTTCACCGTCAGGAACCCAAAATCGTATTCGGAATCGTCGTGGCTGAGCCGCAGCATCGTCTGATAGTGATGATGATTGTTCTGCAGGCAGGCGCTGAACGTCGCGGTCACGGGCAGCCATTCGCCAATGTTCATCGCGTTGTCGCGCTGGTCGTCGTACCGCCGGTATCCGAATTGCCGCGTGTGGGTCCAGTAGTTTTGAACCATATTCACCCACCAGCCAAAAATCCTCACTCCCACCCACATCACCAGCGTGAACGTCAGGCTTCCGGCGAGCTTCCACAAAAGAAAAAAAGCGGCGGCTTGCGCGACCACGGCGAAGATCCGGTTTCCCACGATGCGGAAGGTTCGCGAGCCCAGGATTTCGTCCGTGGCCAGATTTTCCTGGCAGCGGTAGGGGAAAAGACACAGCGACAAGGTCCGCCAAAATCCGTCGCCGGAAATTTTGTTGGGATCCCCGTCGTGGTCGGAATTTTTATGATGCAGGCGATGGCGGTTCACCCAGGTGATCGGGTTCACATAAATCGCGAAGACGTTGTTCACCACCGTCACGGCTTTGATGAACCACACTTCGTAATCGAGCGCGCGATGCGCGATTCCCAAGTGAAGGATATCCGCGAGATACAATCCGCCGAGAAACCAGCAAAAAAGAAAATACGCCGCGCCGACGGCCAGCCCCTTCCACGGTCCCCAATGCGGCGGGGCGAAGAAGATGCAAGCCACGGCATAGCTGGCGATAATCAGATAGCCTGAGGCGGTGTAAATCTTCATGGGCACGCTCCGTGGAGGAGATTCTGAGGACAATTCAAGCAGAAATCGGAACTCCTTTCAATTCGGACGCGGAGGCTTTTGCCCACGTTTGGAAATTGACGATGGAAGCAACGGCTTGTCGGCGCGGCTGGCGAAAGTAAGGAGCGGCATGGTAGAGTAAGGAATCGGAGCTCGTCATGAAAAAGACCGCCAAGATCACCAGCAAGGGACAAGTCACGGTCCCGCACGAAATTCGCCGCGCCCTGGGCGTTCAGACGGGCGATAAGCTCGTCTTCGAGAAGAAGGACGGGAACGTGGTTGAAATCACTCCCGAGCGCATGAGGGATCCTTTCGAAAAGTACAGGGGCATTGGGAATCCAGGCATCGGCAAAGGGAGAAAAGCCGTGATCCGCTGGGTGCGCCAGCTCCGCGGGGAGTGACGGCGGACGATGGTCACCGCGGTTGACACGAACGTCCTGGTCGCGCTCTGGAGTCCGGCCGATGAGCTGAACGAGCGAGCGCGGGCGGGATTGTATGGCGCGCGGGCGCGGGGTGGGTTGGTCATCGTCGCGGCCGTCTACGCAGAGCTCCTCTCGGCACCCCATCGAACGGAGGCGTTCATTGATACATTCTGCGCCGAAGCGGGGATCGCGGTGGACTGGAATATCCGCGAGGGGGTGTGGCGCGCGGCGGGGCGAGCGTTTCAACAATACTCGCGGCGCCGGCAGAGGCATGGCCACGGAGCTCCGCGAAGGATTCTGGCTGATTTTCTGATCGGCGCGCACGCTCTCCAGAACGGCTTCCGGCTGCTGACGCTCGACGACCGCGTTTACTCCGCCGCTTTTCCCCGCTTGCCAGTCGTCACGATTTGAGGCTGCCTCGCTGCTCGAAAAACCAAACAGAGGGGTGCGAGAAGTGTTGCGATTAGAATGGAGCGCGAGTGTGTGTTTTGAGGGAGTTACGGCGAATTCTATCTCCGGGTGTGTTGCGAATAGAAAGAGGGTGGCGAGTGTGAAGTGGCTAGTGGCTAGAGAAGAGCGTTGAAGCGAGCCGGCTGGATGAAATTCAGCGGGGAGGAAGTGACGGTGGGGCGGCGGGGCGGACGAGGCGCTCGGTGTCCCGGAGGACAGCTGAGCCCGACGGCTGCGCGGCATAATTCACTCGATAAACGCTAGCACACGAATGTTGCTGGGTGATGAATGCGAAGGACAGGAAGAGCGCAGTTCTGGGGCCTTTCTTCTTGGTTCGCTCTCAAAAAGCATTTACTATAACGGCTTTAGAACTTAGAGTTTATCGCGTTGCGCGGCATTTAACCGGGTAGGGTCATGTACATTTCTCAATTTAAGCTGGGAAATTTTAAAAGCTACTATGACTCGGACCCGCTCGCTTTTCTGCCGGGCTTCAATATTATCGCGGGCCAAAACAATGCTGGGAAAACCGCATTACTAGAGGCTCTCGGCCTCGACCTCGAAGGTAAGCCTCACCGAAGCCTGAGAACTCTGCCAAAAAGGGATGCGGCTTTCGACGAAAGGTCATGGCTTGAGGTGGCTTTCGTCGTTCCTATTGCTGAGGTATTCGAGCTGATATTTTCTCTCGGCAACGCTTCGTTGGAGATTCCTTTACCGGCCCTCAATTCCCCAATCGCCAGGGAAATCGGATTTGCGACCTCTGTGCCTGACGCGGATAAGAGATTTCTTCGGTGGATCTTTTCACATGAGTTCTTGACTTTCAGACTTAAGGCTGAAAGGCGGGTAGGCGCTGGTGGCCCAAATTGGTCGCTCCCTGCTCTCCCGTCGTTTGGCTTATATGAGGCGCGAATGTCTCCTGCGGCACATTTTGACTATATCGCCTTCCACGTGGATCCAGGTGGCGATCTGGTCCCGCACGGGGGACGTTCGGGGGCGGACCGGACAGATTTCGGGCTTCAATTGGTGCCTGTATTGGTGCGCCATGTCTACAGGTTCACAGCGGAGAGAATGAATGTCGGAAAAGGTGGGCATGGTGGGTCCACATTTCTGTTGAACAATGCGTCAAATTTGCCCGAGGTCCTAAATCAACTCCAGCACAACAGGACGAGGTTTCGGGCTCTCAATTTGCAGTTGAATCGGATCATGCCTCAGGTAAGGGAAGTAACTGTCCGCGGTGTCTCGAAAGGTGAAGTTGAGATTGTCGTATGGAGTCATGATCCTGAGTCTCAGCGGGATGATCTAGCAATTCCATTATCGGAAAGTGGAACGGGAATTGGCCAAGTTCTCGCGATTCTCTACGTTGTAATGATTTCCGAGCGTCCGCAGACGATTATCATCGACGAACCTCAAAGTTTTCTCCATCCTGGGGCGGCGAGGAAGCTCATCGAGTTTTTGAAGTCTTATCCGCAGCATCAATACATTATTGCGACGCATTCGCCGACAATCATTTCGGCAGCAGACCCCGAGACAATTACGCTTGCTCGCTTTCAGGACGGCGAGACAGTCCTCGGGCAGTTGGACCCGATGGCCGAGAGGAGCATTCAGGGGATGATGGCTGACCTGGGAGTCAGGCTGTCAGACGTTTTTGGTGTTGACAATGTTCTTTGGGTCGAAGGGCAGACCGAAGAGAGATGCTTTCCGTTGATCGTCGAAAAGATACTCAAGAAACCTCTGCTTGGGACAGCAATCTTGGGCGTTAGACAGACCGGAGATCTTGAGGCGCGGGACGCAAGGCGTGTTTTCGAAATCTACGATAGATTGTCGCGGGGCTCCAGCCTGTTGCCGCCAGCACTGGCATTCATTTTGGACGACGAGTGTCGGAACGAGCAGGACAAGAAGGAACTCGTCCGCATGAGCGGTGGGCTCGCGAGGTTTCTGCCAAGGCGAATGTTCGAGAACTACCTGCTAAATCCGAAGGGGATTTCCGCGATAGCAAATTCGATAGAGGGTTTTAGTCCGCAACAGATTACGGAAGAGGCCGTCAAAGCTGAATTGGAGTCGCGCTTGACCGACGGGGTGTCACAGTGCCGGATGAAAGACAGGGTGCCTGGGAATGCCAAGCCTGCCCTCAGCGTTATCGACGGTTACAGGATCCTGAAGGAAGTGTTTGCAGTCCTCTCTGAGACACGGGTTGCGTATTCGAAGGTTCGACACGGGGTTGCCCTTGTCGAGTGGTTGATTGAGAACTCGCCTGAAGATTTAAGTGAAATCAGCGAGTTGCTCAGTGGGGTGCTCAAGGATGGCGGAGTCGGAATTTAAGCAGCTGTGCCGCCTTCCCGCCCCATCCCCGGAGCGCTGACTCCTAAGAATTAGGATGCCTGTGGCGTCGCGGAGAGAAAACGTGCGCGACGCGTACGCGACGGCCTGGCCGGCAGCAAGGTGTATTCGCGCGGCGGTGCCTAACGGCGGGGATTAATCCCCGCCCTTCCACCTTTATTTGCGGGGCGGGGGGACAACTCGTGCGGGGAGCGTCAGAGCCAAAAAAGAAGGAGCGCCGCAATCAACACGATCACGGCGCCTAGTAAAATGCGCGACCAGCGCGGCGCGTCTTCATTCCAATAGCGCGGCGCGGCCCGAACGTCAGGATGCGATTGGGGCTCCGGATGTACGATTTCGTGGTTCATGTTCCGCTCGCCGGAGCGCCGGCGAGCAGCACGGCGCCCGGGCTCACTTGCGTGCCGGAATGGGCCACGCGAAGCGGTCGAAGAGGCGCGACCGCACTTCCACGGTGTCCTCACGTTGCACGCCAAATCGCCGGGCCAGCCGCAAGGAACGGACATTCGCCGGATGAATGAGTGAAATCACGCGGGCGAGCCTCCGTACATCGCGGACATATTCAAAGACGCAGCGCGCTGCCTCGCTCGCGTAGCCCTGTCCCCAGCTTCTCCTATGAAACGTATATCCAAGCTCCGGCTCATACACGACGTCGGCGCCGGTCGGCACCTCGGAACGCTGATACCACCCTCGTGGAACTGCGGAGACACTTGCTCTGGCTTCCAGCGCGAGGTCGCTCAATCCGCAACGCCCGATCAGGGCGCGATCAGACTTGCGCTGCACAGCGAGTTGCCCCAGCTCCAAGTCCTCGTAGCTCCGGAGGACGGCATTGAGCCAGGTCCGCGACTCTTCAGGCGACCTCGGATTCCCGTGCGAGAGATATCGCGCCACTTCCGGATCGGCATGCAGCTCGATGAAGAAGTCAAAATCATCCCGGCCGATCCTCCGTAATACGAGCCGCTCGGATTCAATTCGCGCGGCGCCGTGTGCAAGCGTCATGGAAGGATTTCAGAACAAAGAGCGTCTGCCGCGCCAGCCCCAATTTGGCCCCCGCAAATACTCCCGCGGTTGGCCATCTTGGTTGGATGGCCAACGGGAGGAATGACATCCAAAAAGAAAAACCCGGTCGCGGTGCGGCCGGGTTCAAAGCGTAGCGGCTGGCGGGAATTACTTCCCGCGGATTTCGGCGATGGCTTTGCGGAGGATGTCGAGGACGCGGCGGCGCTCGTCGGGAGGCGCGTCGAATTTTTCGTAGAGCGCGGACTTCAGGTCGTCGCGGACATCGCGAAACTCCTTCTTGGCGGCGCGCCATTCGGGCTTGATGCCGCGGGCGGAGCCGGGGGAATCGGTTTCCTCGTTTTCTTCGGCGAAGCGCTTCTGGAACTCGGAAATCTTGCGGCCGAAACGAGCGAGCTGCTCGAGCGTTTCCTCGGCGGCGGCGCGATTTTCGTTCAAATGCTTCGTGCCGGCTTCGGTGATGCGGTAAAGCTTCTTCGCGCCTTCGGCTTCCGATTCGGCGTAGCCCATCTCCTCGAGATAGGTGAGCGCGGGATAGACCATGCCGGGGCTGGGCGCGTAGGCGCCGCTCGAATGCTCTTCGATCTGCTTGATGATCTCGTAGCCGTGGCGGGGCTTCTCGCTGAGCTGAGCGAGGATGATGAGCTGCAAGTCGCCCGAGGCGAGCATGCGGGCGAAGCGCATTCCCGGGCCGCCCATAAAGGGTCCGCCGAAGCGGCGGAAGAAACGGCCACGATGGCCGAAGGGGCCGTGGTGGCCGCGAAAACCAAAGTGTTCACAATCGTGATGTCGGTGCATGTAGTCTCCTAATAGATAGAGCAGGGAGCAAAGTCACCTGCAATATCGTGGACTATATCGTACGATATAGTATGTGTCAATTGAATTTTGCAATGCGCGTTTTATCAGCAGGTTGCGAAACAGGGCCCTTTCGCAACCGGCGCGAGCGCGAGTTTGCAATGCCGCGCTTCGCTGGCGCAGGCCGCGGCCCCGAGCAGCGCTTGGCGAACCGGACGCCGGAGAGTGTGCTATGGTTTCGAGGCGCGGGAGCAACCTCAGCGAGAGAAAGGAAGCGGCGACTTGGCGGAAAAACGAGTGATGGCGGGATTTTGGCCGGAACTGGTGGCGCTGGAAGCGGGCGACCAGGCGGAATGGATCTGCAACGCGGGAAACCTGAAGATCGAGTTCGACGCGGCGCGATGCCCGTTTTCGTCGAACGTGTTTCAGGCTCCGGCGGGAGTGCGGCTGCTGAGCGGGCCGGTGAGGCCGGGAACGTATCCGGGGTCGTATAAATACAAGCTTTCGATGAACGACGTGGTGGTGGGACAGGGAGAAATTCTGCTGCGCGGAAAATGAGCGCGGCGGGCGGGCGAAAAAATTGGTTGCCGAGCCCGGGTTAGTCGGAAGCGCCGGCGGCCGCGGCGTGAGCGCGCTCGGAAGCCAAAGCGTCGGCCAGAGTGCGGCGGACCGGCCCGAGAACGGAAGCGGGAACGGGACGCTCGCTGGGAATGCCGATTTCGGCGGCTTTGCGGGGAAATTCGGAGCGGCGGTCGAGCCAGAGGCCGTGGCCCTCGAGGAGATCGCCGGCGAGATTGGGGTCGTCGGAACGCTCGACGGCCCAAAAACGAAGGCTTTCCTCGTTTTTCTGGAGAGTTTGGAGCGATTCTTCGAGCTTCTTCATGGCGGCGTCGAAGGAAGAAGCGAGAAAATAGACGGGAAGCGCCCATCCGCTGCGGCCGAAATTGGCGCGGATGCGGACGTTGTATTTTCCGCTCTGGCTTTTTTCCATCGCGCAAAGATATTCGTTCGCGGACGCCGACGATTTCCCTGGCATCGTGATCCTCACGTGGTCCTTGAGTTTTCCCTTCCCAGCCAACGAACGGGCCGCCATCCGCCGAACGGAAGCGGAGGGCGCCGCGGAAGCGGAGCGGGTACTGGTCCTGCGAGCCTTGAACTTGTTTGCCGCCATGTGAATGCTCCTTGTGTCGAGCGCTGAGCGATGACCAGTGAACGTCAAGCCGGAAGGGAGAGCTTGATGCGTACGCGGATTCATCGGGCAACACCCTCCGAACCGGTAGGCCCCGCTGGCAACGGGGTAGGCTCTGCGGAAGAAATATGCTAGCGGAGAGCGGGGAGGGGGTCAAGAGGGCGGGAAAGATTTTATAAATACAGCGTTTACAGCGAGTTACGGGCTAAGTGGATTTGGTCAAGCGCTGCAAGACGTCGGAATTGACGACGATCTTGCCTTGGCGGGTCAAGCGGTCAATGAGGGCGGAGTGGAAGGCCTCGAAGGCGGCTTGCTGCTTGGTCTGGAGCAACTGGGTGCGGATGGAGGCGGCTTGCTGGGCCAAATCGGCGGAATTGGCGAGCTGGTGAGAAACGACGCGAAAGACGAGCCAGTTGCCGGCAACCTGAAGAGGCGGACTGACCTTTCCATCGGGCATGGAAAAGGCGGAATCGAGAAGCTTGGCGGCGCCGACATCGGGAACGTTGCCGGTGCGGGAGAAAGCTTCGGGGGTCACGGTGGCGAGGCCGAGAGATTTCGCGGCCTGGGCGAAATCGGAGGACTGAGCCTGCTTGGCGAGATCGGCGGCCTTCTGCTGAGCGAGGACGACGGATTGGCTCTGCTGATAATCGGAGAGAAGTTTGTCGTGAACTTCGGCGAGAGTGCCCTGATGCGCCGGGAAAATTTCCTTGGGAGTGATGACGACGAAGCCCTGGGTGGTCTGAATGGGAAGGCTGAGCTCGCCGGGGCGAAGCTGAAAGAGAGCGGTGCGGACTTCCTGAGAATTGCCGAAAGCGAGCATGGGGTCGGTATCGGAGACGGGAGGAGCGTCGCTGACGGTGAGGTGGAAGCGCTTGGCGAGATCGGCGAGAGACTGGCGATTGGACTGGCGAACGGCTTCGGCGAGCTGGTCGGAGATGTCGGAAGCTTCCTGATTGACCTTTTGGTCGAGAAGGACGGGAAGGATCTGGCTGCGGACTTCGTCGAGCGATTTGGTGTGAGCCTGTTCGTGGTCGATGACTTTGATGATGTGGAAGCCGTACTGCGTCTTGACGAGGTCGGAGACGGCGCCGTTGGGCAAGGAGAAAGCGGCCTGCTGAAATTCGGGGACGGTCTGGCCTTCGACGATCCAGCCGAGATCGCCGCCCTTGGCCTTGCTGGTGTCGTCCTGCGAATATTTTTTGGCGAGGTCTTCAAAATTCTCGCCGTGCTTGGCTTTGGCGAGGACTTCTTCGGCTTGCTTTTTGATTTCGGCGACTTCGGCGTCGGTCTTGCCGATGGTCTTAAAGAGAATGTGCTCGACGTGAACGCGATTCTGGACCTTGTAGTCGTCAATATGGGCGTTGTAATAGGCGAGGACATCGCTATCGGGAATCTTCGTATTTTCGCGGAGAGTATTGAGATTCAAGATGGCGTAACTCGCCGAACGCTTCTCCGGGATGAGGTATTGCGCCATGTGCTTGGAGTAGTAAGCGGACAGGTCGGCATCGGAAGGATGAATCGTGGAAACGAGATCGGCCGGCTTGACGAGGGCGTATTCGATCTGGACTTTGTCGTTGCGGCGGCGGAATTCCTGCTCGATTTCCGGGGAGGTGACAGAGATGCCGTCGGTGACGAGGTGGTGGAACTTTTCCTGCAGCATCATGTCCTGAACTTCACTCTCGAATTCGGAAACGCTCAAGCCGGTGAGACGCTGGACTTCGGCAGGGTAGCGGTCTTTCAGCCAAGTGTCCCCCTGAAAAGCTGAGGGAAGCAATTGCTTGATGCGCTGGGCTTCTTCTTCGGGAGTGACGCGGATGCCGAGACGGTCGGATTCCATTTGCAAAGCCTGCTGGAAAATCATTTGATCGAGAACTTGCTTGGAATAAAGGCCGCGAAGGACTTGAGGAATCGACTGCCCCTGGGAAATCATATCGAGGCGCTGCTGAACGGCGGGGACGGAGATCTGGACGGAGCCGACAGTGGCCACCGTATCGGGATTGGTGCCGCCCGAGAAACCAACGAGCCCGGGAACCAGAGTGACAACCATGGCGAAGCAGATGACCAGCAGAATGACGCTCATGGTGATTTTGACCCAGCGGTTTTTGTCCAGGTCACGCTGCTGAATGCTTCTCAACATGGCTCTACGCGGCTCCTTAAGATCACCAAATCAGTCAATTATAGATGAGTTTTCGCGCGGGCGAAAGTCCGATCGGAGGCGTAAGGTCGGGCGCGTAGCCGAGAGCGGCGGGGCCGAGTGGACGAAGGTCAACTCTTCGCGAGGTCTTCGGTGAGAATCTTGCGAATCTCGCCGGCCTTTTCGAACTTCGGATCGAGCTTCAAGGTCTCTTCGAGTTCTTGTTTGGCTTTGGCCGAATCCTTCAATTTGAAGTACGTCATGCCGAGGTGATAGTGGTAAGTGGGACTTTCGGGATTGGATTTAACGGCCTCCTGGAGGAGGTCGACGGCGGTGGCGTAGACGCCTTCGGAATAAAAAGCCCACGCCAAGGTATCCGCCGTGTAGGGAGAATCGGGCATGCCGCGGCGAGCGGTCTGAGCGAGGGAAAGCGCGACGTCCTGATTGCCGCCGTGCTCGAGCATGACGTAGGCAAGGTTGTTGGCGGCCAGAGGATATTCCGGCTGGACGTTTAAGGCATTTTGGTAAGACGCCTGAGCCTTCTGCCAATCTTTCTGATTTTCGTAAAGGGCGCCGAGAGCAACATAGAGGCGAACGTCGCGTGGATTGTCGGAGATGGCTTTTTGATAGCCGGAGATCGCCTGATCGGTCGAGCCCATGGAGGCCTGGACCGAGGCAAGAAGCAGGAAGGCGGGAACGTTGTTGTCGTCAAGTTGAGTGGATTTTTGAAGAGCGGCGACGGCTTTGGGCTTGTCCTGATTGCGCAATTCGACCTGGCCGAGGAGAGCGTAAAAGGAACTATTGTCCGGAACCTTGGCGATCTGATTTTGAACGACTAGCAAGGCTTTCGCGGGCTGTTTGCGGATGATATTGATGTTGACGAGGCCGGTGAGGGCGTCGCTGGCAGAGGGATTGATGGCGAGAGCCTGGGAGTAGAATTTTTCGGCGTCGTCGTATTTTTTTTCGGCCATGCGGAGGTCGCCCATGCGAGCGTACCCAGCGGAATTCTGGGGAGCGATATCGATTGCCTTTTTCAGATTGGCTTCGGCAGCGGCGGAATCCTTCTGATTGAACTTGGCGACCGCGAGGAAGATATAGCCTTCGGGAGAATCGGGCTCGATCTTGATCAGATTTTCCGCGGAGTCGGCGAGAGAATCCATGTTGCCGCGACGCAAAGCAAGACTCGCGAGGGCGCGCTGGGGCTCAACCATTTGGGGGCGCAATTTCGCGGCCTGGCGCCATTCGGACTCCGCCTGAACCAGGTCGAAAGTGCCGACATAGGCCATGCCGAGATAAAAGTGAGCGGGGGCGTTGGCCGGGTTTTCCTTCACGGCGCGCTGAAGAGTCTGTACAGCGTCGGCGTAATTGCCGCGGCGCTCCTGAATTTGGCCGCGAAGGACCAGCGAGTCTGGGTCGGCGGGATCGGCTTTCAAGAGGGCGTCCGTCAACTGAGAGGCTTGGTCCAGCTTATTCCTCTGGATTAGGACCTGAGCGTAGGTTTTGGAAACAAAATCGTCCTTCGGATGTTCGGAATGGAGAGAAGAGAGCTCCTGCTCGGCCAGGTCGAGATGGCCATGAGCGATGTAGAACTGAGCCAGCATGCGGTAGGCGGCGGGGTCGTCCTTCAAATCGGACTTCGCCTGGCGAAGGACTTGCTCGGCCTGATCTTCCTTGCCTTCGAGGGCGTAGAGAGAAGCGAGGCCGGACCGGGGAATGATGCTCTTGGGATCCGCGGCGATGCCCGCCTGAAATTCCTTCTCGGCGCTATCCCAGCTTTTCTGCCGGACGTAGAACCCACCCAACGCGATAATTCCGGGAACGAACTTGGGATTGAGCGAAACCGCCTTCTGATAATTCTGGAGGGCATTTTCCATGTCGCCGTTGCGTTCGAGAATTTGAGCGAGATTCAGCACAGTTTGAGGGTCGGAGGGCGAATCGGATACGGCCTGCCGCGCCGTGGCGGCGGCGGGGCCCAAATCGCCTTGGGTGGCCTGAATATTGGAGAAAAGGATCAGAGCGCGAATATTTTTCGGGTCGGATTTGAGAACCGTCGCGATCCGGTCATGGGCCTCGGCGGACTGGCCGGCGGCAAGCAACAAGCCGGCTAAATCGATCTGGGCGTCTTTGTTTTGAGGGTCCAGTTCGAGCGTTTGAGAAAGCTCCGAGTACGCGCGGTTCCAATCCGATAGCTTTAAGGAAGCTTTTGCCAGGCCGTAGTGCGCAGGAGCAAAGTTGGGATCGGCTTGAATGGAGTTCTGATATTGAATGGTAGCTTCGCGGTACTTGCCCTCGTCGAAATATGAATTGCCGCTCTCGAGATACCGTTGACGCATGACTTTTGGATCGCGGCGGCAGCCGGACAAATCCAGGGCGAGAACCGCCAACAGGGCGATGACAACCAGAAATTCAACTTGCCGTTTCATGTATGGCCTTTCGAGCCGCAAGAGTCAGTTTTGAATCCCGCGCGGCCAGCCCGGTGAGGGGAGCTCCTTCGCCCCAGACGGAAAATCAGCGCGGAATGAAGCGATCCAACTGCGGTAGAACCAGGTTGATGAACGCGAGAGCGCGAGCGTCGGCGTCCTTATCCGATTCATTCGGAATGATCGGAGTGACGACGCGGACCATGGCTCCGTCGGTGCGGTTCATTCGGATGGCGTCCTCGACCAGATAAATCTTGGCCCAATACTCGCTCGGAGTAACGCGGCCGTGGGCCTGGTACCAATAGTAAACAAGTTCGCGATCCAGACCCTGGGCAATCACAATGCGGTTCACGGAGATGGCGCCGCCGCGGGGAAGAGGAATGCGAACGCGCGATTGCTGCAAAGGGGTCCAGCCGCCGCCCGGCAGACAATTCTGCGGGGAGTGAATGGTGTCGCCAGAGCGCTGGGAGAGATAGTAGGCGATGAAGAGATTGACCGGGGGCGAGGAGGGAGAGCGGAGATAATCCCGCAAAAGGAATTCGCCCGGGCCGAGCACTCCCAACTCCGCGGGAGTGAGCGAACGCGGAATGCTTTGCCAGAATCCCAACTGCGCGGGAAAAGAAGAAAGGGGAGTGTGTTCAGGAAGATCCTCGACCCATCCTCGAGCCTGGAGGACAACCGCCGTTAGACCCAGCAACAATAAGACGGGAAGAAACCGCACCCAGGAAAAAGCTCGGCGCATCAGGCAGGCCTCGATCCAAGAATTTTGTCCGCCAGGCCAAAAACGGAGCGGATGGATAAAAGGAGAAGCAGGGAGAGGACGAAGATCAGCCAGCCAGAAAACGTGTGGAAGAAGCCCTCGGCGAGCGTGGGGCTGACATATTCGCCAAGAAGACCGCTGCCCATAATGCGCAAACCGTTGGCGAAAACAGCGATGGGAATCGACGAGAGAATCAAGATGATTCTTCGCGAAGGGCGAGGCTCGAAAAGATAGCCGTAGAAGACGGAGAGAGTGATCAGGGAAACCAGAGAGCGGAGCCCGCTGCAAGCCTCCACGACATCCAAAGTGAGAGAGGGAAGGTGAATCACATTTCCTTCGCGGAGCACGGGAACGCCCAGGAAAGCCAGCATTCCGCTGGCGAGACGCGAAGCCAAAAACTGCAGGGGAAAGGCAATCTTGTTCAAGAGGATCACGGGAATCGGGACAGCGAGAAAGAGGACTGCCCAGGGAAACAGAACCGCGCGAAAACAGGCCCACCCAAAAAAATAAACAATCAAGCCCGCCAGAAGGAAGAGGAAGGAAGTGCGAGCGAGGAAATTCTCCGCGCCCAAAACTCCAAGGCAGAGGACCCCCATGGAAAAAGCGACGATCAGCAGACCGCTCGCATGCGGCAGGCGAGGCGCGGCGACGATCTGTTCGCGGCGCTTCCAAACCACCCAGCCGGCGAAAAGGGGAACGAGAAATCCGTGCGAATAGTTGGGGTCATGAATCCACTGCGAAACAAGAGCGGGAAAAATGTGGAAGTAGAGAAGACACGTGAGCGCCAGGAGAATCGAAAGCTGAATCCAGCCGGTCAGCGCGCGTTGAGGCGTCGCGATGGAGGGCACGGCGATGTCATTCGCAATCGGGTTCATAGATGAGCGCAAAACTGGCGCAAGCATGAGGGGGGAGCAATTCATGTGCCACGGGAAGCCCGCAGGCACCTCTGGGGAGCGCGGCGGCGAAGGTTACTCCTAACATCTTTTTTTTGTTAGACATATAGACACTATTTCCTGACACCCGCGAGTCAAGATTCATTAAAACGACCGACCAGAAACTCTATCACAACCCATCTGCGAGGGAGATTTAGTTCTCGCGAATTCCCCGAAAAAAGGAAAAAAGGGAAAAACATTTGCCCAAAGATGGAAGGTCTATAGGAAAATTCTCAAAGTACAGCCTATTCCGGCGACGGGTGAAATATCTCGTAACATGCACATTACATTGTAGATAGTGAATATTTTCCCCTCGAACGGCGTTCGTGAACTCTTGGCATCAGCATTGCAAAATCAAAAGACGGATTGGGCTCCCTCGGGTGAGCATTCCCCTGCAAGGAGCAGAGGCGTATGACCAGCACCGGGCTAAGGATCGAAGCGGCCGAGAAGACAGGGTTCGAAGCGACCGGAATGAGCGCGGCGATTCAGTCGCTCGAAGGCGTCCTGCGGGAGATTGCGCCTACGAATATCCCCATTTTGCTGGTCGGGGAAATCGGAACCGGAAAAACGTACTACGCACAACGAATCCACCAGTTTTCGAGGAAAAGCGGACAACCGCTGCTGAGGATTCCCTGCGCCTATTTGAGTCCGGTAAACCTAGCGGAAGAACTGGGTTTGAACCATGCGAGCGGGAACGAAACGGAAGGACAGCGCGCGGGGAGCGTCTTCCTGGACGAAATCGGCGATCTGGATCCGGCATGCCAGAGACAACTTCTGTATGCCTTGCCAGACGGAAAAGCGACGCCACGGCGCGGCGCATTGACCGGACGGGTGATTTCGAGCACGGCGCGCAATCTCGACGAAGAAATGCGAGCGGGGCGTTTTCGGAGCGAACTTTACTACCGAATCAGCGGGGTCTGCCTGAGGCTGCCGCTGCTGCGGGAACGGCGCGAAGACATTCCTCTGCTGGTGGAACATTTCCTGACGAAGCACGCGGAAGAGATGGACCGGGCCCGGCCGTCGGTGAGCGCGCGAACGATGCGAACCCTGCTGGATTATTCCTGGCCGGGAAACATCCGGGAACTGGAAAACGTGGTGAAGAAGATCGTCGCCCTGGGAGACGGGGAAATAAGTCTAGGGGAAATGGCGGCGCAAACGGCGGAATCGCAGGCGGCGGCGCCGGCGCAGACGCGCGATTCGTCTCTCAAAGCGGCGGCGAGGGCCGCGTCGCGGGAAGCCGAAAAGCAATTAATACTGGATACGCTGGCGAGGACGAGGTGGAACCGCAAACGGGCCGCACAGGAGCTTCAGATCAGCTACAAATCGCTGTTGTTCAAATTAAAGCAAATTGGTTTGCAGGGCACGGAAGAAAGTTAGAGAGGCAGGGAATCGCATGGGCAAGAGATCAGCATTCATCGCAATTCTGGCGGCCAGCTGGCTGATGGCGGCTCCGCTGCGGGCGCAGCAAAAGGACGCGTCATCGGGGGAAACAGAAAGCGCCGCTGCGCAAAACGCGGCCAACCAAAGCTCGAAGGCGGCGACGCAGGATCCGAACTACGTGATCGGCGCGCAAGACGTGCTGGATATCAACGTGTGGAAAGAACCGAGCGTGTCGCGGACGGTTCCGGTGCGGTCGGACGGAAAAATTTCGCTGCCCCTGCTGGACGACGTGCAGGCGGCGGGGCTGACGCCGATGCAGCTGACGGCCTCGCTGACGGAAAAGCTGAAAAAATTTCTCGAGGACCCGCAGGTGACGGTGATCGTGACGCAGATCAACAGCCAGCGGGTGTACATCATCGGCCAGGTGATGCGGCCGGGCGCGTTTCCGCTGCTGCCGAACATGACGATCCTGCAGGCGCTGGCGACGGCGGGGGGACTGGCGCAGTTCGCGAACGGGAAGAAGATCTATCTGCTGCGGACGGAGGGGGGAAAGCAGGTGCGGTACAACTTCAATTATAAGGATGTGCTGAGCGGGCGCAAGCCGGAAGAAAACCTGGTGCTGAAGACGGGAGACCAGATCGTCGTGCCGTGAGCGCGAGAATTCCAATGAGAAAGCGCATTCCATGGAGTCTGGGGTTCTTGCTGGCGCTGGCGGCCTGCGCGCCGTGCGTGCGCGCGCAAAGCGGCGGCACGCAGGACCAGACGCAGCAGCCGACGGCCCCCGAACAGCCGCTCGGCACGGAAAACTCAAACGGGGAGAACAACAGCGGGGACGCCAACACGGTGCCAGCCATCGTGACGACCGATACGGAGAATCCGCCGCTGTCGGGGGTTTTGCTGCCGTCGTTCGGGGTCCCGGCGGAGCACAGTTACATTCAGCCCCGATTCGATTTTGAGACGGCGATGAGCACAAACGGAGAGTACAGCTCGAACGGCAACCCGAATCAGATGTCGGCAATGGAAACGGTGACGGGGGGAATCACGATCGAGAAGGTGGGACGCACGAACGAATTGCAGGTGAATTATCTGGGCGGCCGAACATTTTTTTCGAGCGGCGACATTTCCGATTCGACGATTCAGAACTTCGGATTGATGGACAAATGGGTGGGAATGCGATGGAGCGCCATCGTGGCGGATCAGATGTCGTACACGTCCGACCCCGTTTTCGGGATTGGGATCGGAGGGACGACGAGCACGCAAACCGGAGTGAACATCCAGCCGGTGTTCACGCCGGGGCAGGGCGTGATCACGCCGCGAACTCCGACGCTGAACAATTCTTCGGCCGCCGAACTGGATTACCAAATGAGCCTTAGAACGTCGCTGAGCTTCGCGGGGACGTATTCGTTTTTGCATTACTACGGGCCGGGGCTGATCAACAGCGGGGCGACGAACGCGCAGGTGGGATACAACTACCGGCTGAACGCGCGGGACACGATCGCCGGGATTTACCGGTACGGATTGCTGAATTTCAGCGGCGGGGTGCAGTCGGTGACGGAGAATATCGCCGAATTTTCGTACGGGCACACGGTGAACGACCGGTGGAAATTTCAAGTGGCCGGCGGGCCGAACTTCGCGTTGATCCATCAATTGGGGCTGCCCTCGCAGAACTACTTTTCGTGGACGCTGACGTCGAGCCTGGCGTACCAGGCCGGAGTGCGGACGACGGCGTCGGTCAACTACACGCACGGGCTGACGGGCGGAGGAGGGACGTTCGAGGGCGGATCGAGCGATTTCGTGAACGGCGGCGTTGCTTACCAGCTCTCGAAGAACTGGTCGACGAGCGCGAACGTGGGATACAACCGGACGGCGACGCTGCCGGGGATGACGACGACATCGCCGGCGAACGCCGTGGACACGCTGGTGGGCGGGGTGGGAATCAAGAGGACGTTCGGGCGAGACATCGTGCTGGGGCTGAATTACCAGGGCTACTACCAAATTTCGGGAGAGCCGATCTGCGCGCAGCCGACGTGCGGGACGAATTTGACGTATCAGAGCGTGGCGCTGACATTCAGCTGGCATCCCACGCCCATCCCGATCGATTAGTTTTGAAAGAAAGAGAGCATCCGGAAAATGCTGGGACAGAGACAACTGACGATTGAAGATTATACGGCGATCGCGCGCCGGAGAAAGTGGCTGATCATCATCCCCGTGATTCTGGGGCCGATCGCGGGCTATTCGCTGGCGAGAATTCTGCCGAGCAAATACACGTCGCAGACCATGGTGCTGGTGGAAATGCCGACGGTAGATCAAAAGCTCGTGCCGACTCTCGGGGCGGGAGATTTGACGGCACGGCTGGAGACGATGAAGGAGCAGATCCTCAGCCGGTCGCGGCTGGAGCCGGTGATCGAAGAGCTGGGGCTGTACAAGAAGGACCGGCCGAGGGTCGCCATGGAAGACCTCGTGGGGCGGCTCCGAAAATCAATCGAAGTGACGGTGGTGCAATCGGCGTCGGGATCGTCGAACAATGAAATTCCGGGGTTTCAGGTGCGGGTGACTTATTCGGATGCCCGGCTGGCGCAGGCGATCTGCGCCAACGTGACCTCGATGTTCATGCAGGAAAACCTGCGGTTGCAGCAGGCCAACGCGCAAAACACGACGGATTTTCTCTCGAAGCAGCTGTCCGACGCGAAGGCAAACCTGGACAAGCAGGACTCGGCGCTGGCGGAATTCGAACGAAGGAATATCGGAATTTTGCCGGACGACCAGCAGGCGAATCTGAGCTTGCTGACGGGGCTGAATTCGCAACTGGAAGCGACGACGCAGGCGCTATCGAGGGCGCAGCAAGACAAGAGCTTCGCGGAGACGAACCTCGAGGCGCAGTTGTCCGCCTGGCAGGCCTCGCAAGTAGGGCACGACCCGCAGACGCTCGATAAGGAACTGGAACTGAAGCAAAGCCAACTGACGGATCTGCGTTCCCGGTACACGGACGACTATCCGGACGTCGTGAAATTGAAGAAAGAGATAGCCGACTTGCAAGAGCAGCTGGCCAGCGAGCCGAACTCGGCGGCCGCGCCGAAGAAAACGGCGGCTGCGGGTGTAGAGCCGCCGCAGATCCAGCAGCTACGCGCGCAAGTGCACCAAGCGGTGCTGAACATCCAGACGATGACGGCGCAGCAACAGGACATCCAGCAACAAATCAAGCTGTACCAGGGACGCGTGCAACTGAGCCCGGCGGTGGAGGAAGAGTACAAGGAGCTGACCCGGGATCACCAAACGGCGCTGGACATGTACAACGATTTGCTGAAGAAAAAGTCCGAGTCGGCGATGGGCACGGCGCTGCTGGAGAGACAAGAGGGAGAGCAGTTTCGAGTGCTGGACGCGCCGAATCTGCCGGATATTCCGTCGTTTCCGGACAAGAGGCTGTTCACGCTGGGAGGGCTGGCGGGGGGCTTCGCGCTGGGGATTGGATTGGCGCTGTTGATGGAGCTTCGCGACGCGTCGTTGCGGACGGAACGGGACGTGGAGTTCGTGATGAAGTTTCCGGTGCTGGCGATCGTGCCGGCGGTAGAACCGTTGACGAGCAAGCGGCCGGCGCGGGGCGGAGAAGCGCTGCTTCCACCCGGACGAGCGGGAGCGAGGAACTAAGGAAACCATGTACAGCACATTTTTCGGGCTACACGAGAGCCCCTTCAACGTCAATCCGGATCCGCGCTACCTCTATTTGACGAGGCAAACGCAGGAAGCGCTGGCGGGATTGACGTACGGAATTCAGAACCGGAAGGGATTCGTTCTTCTCACGGGCGAAGTGGGAACAGGGAAAACGACGCTGCTCAACCGGCTGCTGGATTGGCTGCACGGACAGAGGGTGAAGACGGCGTTCGTGTTCAATTCCAAGCTGGACGTGAACGAGCTGCTGGACTTCATTCTGGCGGATTTCGAAGTGCCGTGCGAATCGCGGCAGAAAAGCCACATGCTGATGCGGCTGAACCAGTGGCTGCTCGAGCGATATCGCGCGGGGGAAACGGCGGTGCTGATCATCGACGAGGCGCAGAACCTGTCGCTCGAGGTACTCGAGGAGATTCGGCTGCTGACGAATCTCGAGACGTCGACGGAAAAGCTGCTGCAGATCGTGCTGACGGGACAGCCGGAGCTGGAAGAAAAGCTGAAACTCCCGCAAGTGCGGCAGCTGAGGCAGCGAATCACGCTGCGGTGCCGGACGACTCCGCTGACGCTTGAAGAAACCTTCGGATACATCGCGGAACGATTGCGGATAGCCGGAGCGAACGGGGAGCCCATTTTCTCGAAAGAGGCGATTCAGACGGTGCACATGTATTCACGCGGCATTCCGCGCGTTGTGAACTTGCTTTGCGAACATGCGCTGATCAACGCGTACGTCGACCACGTGCGGCCGGTTCCAGCCCATTTGGTGGAAGAGGTGGCGAGGGAGTTCCAGCTGGATGAAATCGAGCCTACGGTTCCAGTAGCCGCCAAGCAGCCGGCGGAAACGATCGAGAGAGCGGCAGGAACCCAGGAATTGCTGGAGAATTTGGATGAATTGCTGTCCCGTTTGCGACAGGTGAACGTCCTGCCGCCTGAAATGCGCGAAAGGAAGCCATGAGCCGTATCCACGAGGCACTCAAGAGAGCAGCAGAAGAAAGGGCCACGGCGCAGAGCGCGATAGCTCCCGCAGCGGCTGAACCGAGTGAGGCGATCGAGCCGCGCCCCGTCGAGTTACCGGCGCTTCCGGCGCCGGGACGCCAACCGGTGCTGGCGACGCACTCAACCGGTTACCTGCGGTTCGACGAAATCCAAAAACACTGCTCGCGTCCCACGTGGAATCTCGATCCGAACCAGAACATATTCTTGAACCCGTCGAACCCGCATGGCGCCGAGCAATTTCGAACGCTGCGGTCGAGGCTATACCAAATCAGGGCCGCGCAGCCGATGAAAACGGTTCTCGTGACCAGCGGCCTGCCCGCCGAGGGAAAGACTTTCGTGGCTTCGAATCTGGCGCAGGCGATCGCGCGTCAGCCGGATCGCCGCGTCCTTTTGATCGACGCGGACCTGCGGCGCCCCCGGCTGCATGTTCCCCTGGGCGCGCCTTCGGCGCCGGGATTGACGGACTACCTTCGCGGCGAAATGGACGAGCTCAGCGTGATTCAACAAGGGCCGGCGGGAGGGATGTGCTTCATTCCGGGGGGAAACGAGGTTACCGAACCGGGAGAGCTGATATCCAACGGGCGTTTGAAAGTTCTAGTCGAGCGTCTGGCGCCCGTATTTGACTGGCTGATTCTGGATTCACCGCCGTGCGTGCCGGTGCATGACGCAAGCCTGCTGGCGGATCTATGCGACGGGGTGCTGCTGGTGGTGCGATCGGGATCGACTCCGGTGGACGTCGCCCGGAAGACGGCGCAAGAGATGGAAGGGCGGAACGTGGTGGGAGTGGTGTTGAACGCGGTGAAGGAAGTGAAAGAGTACGGATCGTATTACTACTACTACGAGGGAACGAACAAAGACCAAGGAGAAGCCGCGCGGTGATTCGAGTATTCAACGCGTACGTGCCGAGCCGAACGCTCCTCCTGCTGGGGGGAGAGGTAGCGATCATTCTGTCTTCCTTCACCCTGGCGATTTTGATTTCATTCCGGGGCGCGAGCGGAGACGTACTCCGCGATACGCATTCGCTCTGGATTCTCGGTTGCGTGACCCTTCTGGCGCTGCTTTGTTCCCATTACCTGGATCTATACGATCTGCGGCGGCTGGCGAGCCCGGGAGAAATGTATTCGCGAATCCTGATTCTGGTGGGAACGCTGTCGCTGGTTCTGGCGCTCCTGACCTATGTGGACCCGAATTTTCTGCTCGGGAGAAATGTCCTGTTAATCGGGGTCTGCATATTGTCGCTGACGTGGAGCTTCTGGCGGTGGGCCTACGGGCGGATGATACTTTTTCCTGCTTTGCGGGAGCGAGTGTTCCTGCTGGGCGACGGCGAACGCGCGAAGCGAATCGCCGAAGCCATCCGGACCCGCGGGGAACTGGGGATGGATGTTGTGGGATGGGTCCGAGAGGAGGGGGCGGGAGCGATCAGCCGGGACTCGCTGGGACGAGTGCTGCGGGAAATGGCGGACCGCCGCGCGGTGGACCGCGTGATCGTCGCGCTGACGGACCGGCGCACCACGCTGCCGGTGGACGATCTGCTGGACTTGCGGCTGGGCGGGGTCCGGGTGGATGACGGGACGTCGCTGCTCGAAAAGGTTTCGGGGCAGATCGAAGTGGACGAGCTGAATCCAAGCTGGATCATTTTCGGGGACGGGTTCCATCTGAATTCGTGGGAGCGCGGCGCGCGGCGCGCCCTTTCGATCCTTCTGGCGCTGGTTCTGACGATTCTGACCCTGCCGCTGATTCCTCTTATCGTTCTTCTCATCAAAATGGGCTCGCCGGGACCGGTGCTTTACCGGCAAAGACGGGTGGGAATGCGAGGGGGCGTTTTTGATTGCTACAAATTCCGGACCATGCGTCCGGATGCGGAGGCGGACAGCGGGCCGACATGGGCGACGGATGACGATCCAAGGATCACGCGGATCGGGCGGATTCTGCGGCGGACGAGGCTGGATGAAATTCCGCAATTGTGGAACGTGCTGAAGGGCGACATGGCGTTCGTGGGGCCGCGGCCGGAACGCCCGGAATTCGTGGAGAAGCTGAGCCAAGCGATCCGGTATTACAACCTGCGGCACGTCACGCGTCCCGGGATCACGGGGTGGGCGCAAATCAGCTATGGATACGGCTCTTCGGTGGAAGAGGCAAAAGAGAAATTACGGTATGACCTGTACTACATCCGGAACGGCTCGATCATGCTGGACCTTCTGATTGTGTTCTATACGGTGCGAGCGGTGATGGTCGGGCGCGGAGTGCGGTAGCGCATGGGGAAATCCTGCGATCGGCCGATTGAGCCAGAGGTGAGCGAGGGCCAGAGCGAAGACGTACGATGATTACCGAGTCCCCAATCCGAATCCTGCATTTGATGGGCAGCTGGTTCATCGGCGGCCCAGAAAAGCAGATCCTCCAGCACGCGGCCGATCTGAACTCGCCCGAATGCGAAATGATTGTCGGGTCGTTTCGAAACGGCAACGGGACGCCCGACATCCTGCTGCGCGCAAAAGAGACGGGCCTGAGGACGCTGGAGCTGCCTCCGGGACGGTTTAACCCGCGGACGGTGTTTGCGCTGGCAAAATATCTGCGGGAAGAGAAGATCACACTTCTTTGCACGCACACCTACAAAGCGAACGTGACGGGATTTCTCGCGTCGCCGCTGGCCGGTTGCACGCAGATCGGATTTGTGCGCGGGTGGCTTGCGGAGACGTGGAAAGTCCGGCAGTACGAGGCGCTGGACCGGCTGGTTCTTTCTCATATGAAATGGGTGGCCTGCGTTTCGAGGCCGCAGGCGGAGCTCCTGAAGAGCCGGCGAGGGAAAAAGCGCGAGCCTTTTGTGATTCCCAATGCCGCCTTGCTGCTGGCCCAGCACGGCGAGAACCGGGACAAGAAGGGCGAGTTGCGGCGGTCGCTCGGGCTGCCGGAAGAGTGCCTGCTGGTAGGGGCAATCGGGCGGTTCAGCATCGAGAAGGGGCACCGTTTTCTGCTGGAAGCGATGAAAGCGGTTATTGCGAAACAGCCCCGGACTCACCTGGTTCTTTTGGGAGAAGGAAGGGAACGGGAGAATCTGGAAGGAATTGTGGTGCGACTCGGCCTTCAGGCCAGCGTCACGTTCCCGGGATTCCAGAGCAACATCATTCCATGGATACGCGCTTGCGATGTGGTGGCAAATCCATCGTTAACGGAAGGAACCCCGAACGTGGTCCTGGAGGCCATGGCTGTTGGGACGCCGGTGGTCGCGACGGCGGTGGGTGGAGTGCCGGACGTCATAGAGGACGCCTGGACAGGACACCTGGTCGCCGCGGGAGATGTGAATGCGCTTGCCGGCGCGATCATTCGAACGCTGGATGATCCGGCCGCGACAGCCGAAATGGCCGAGCGGGCGTATCGCAAGGTGACGCAAGATTTTTCGCCTTTGAAGCAGAGACAGCTGCTGGTTGCCATGTACGAGGAAGTTCTTTCACCCCTCTCGCTGAAAACCAGGGACATCAAACACGCCTTTTCTCCGAAAGACCCGGCCGCAAAAGCGATCACGGCAGGCGACCATCCATCGCTTCCCGCCTCGTCGTAATAAGCCCTTCCTGTTTTACCGACGTTAAAAATCACAAATCGAATTTCGGAAAAGCGGGCGAAAGGCAGAATTTTGCGGCCAATCCCTCGTCGCACTCGAAATCGTGGGGCGTGTAAACGGCAGATAACGCTCCGATTGACGACTGGAACGGCTCACCGAGATTATGAAAAGCGGAGGAGAGAATCTTTTTCCACAAGCCAGTTTTACAGCGGGGCGGACCTTTTTACATTCCAAGAAACGGGAGTATCCCCGGAGTCCTTTGATTTTACAAGAGTTACTAAATTCCCCCTGTTGGCATACGGTGTGCTAGTGGTCCCTGCTCTCCGGTAAAGCCCGGAGGAAATTCCTCAGGTGATCTCCGGAGCGCGCTTCGGGATTGGAAAGAACGATCGTCCCGGATCCTGGAGCGGGGTTTGCAGTTCAGTTCAGCTCGCTTTCGCAATGGGCACTTCTAACGGGGTCCCGTCGTTGGGGTTAGTTGAAGCAAGCCGGCTTTCCTGGGCTGGCAATGAATCGCCAGTTTCAGTTCGACGCAGCCTTCACAATTGAAGTTTTTGACGCTTTTCATCTGCCGAACCTGCCGTTGATTCGGTTCAGGTGAAGTTTATGCGGTTTTAGATGCATGCAGGAGGTAAGCATCCTGAAGTGGCGCGCGTGATGGCCTGTGCATGCCGAGCGGGAAGTCGCAAATCGGCGCCACGTAGGGCGGAAAGTTTGCGGGGAACGCTGGTTGACCGATGAAGGGAGACGGCTTGGGGCAAAGTCTCATGCGGAAATCAGCGAATAAGCGGGTCATCCCCTTGTAGAAAAAAATAAATCCAGAACAAAGGTCGCCTCGTGTTGAAAAAAGGGATTCGCAGGTTCGATTCGATCGAATATCTCCCGCCTTCGCTTTGCCCAGCGATGCCTTGGCTCTCCGGAAGCAGAAAAACCCCCAGCCACAAAGGAATTCGCGCCCTGTCCGAAGGTACAGGTCCCGCAGTACAGGCGCTCTGCTGGACCAAAGCCCTTCCCCTGACCAGTAGTTTCGGACATCGGGCAGTTGCTAGGCTCATCGTGCGAGGAAACCGATGAGTTCAAACAGAACTGGCCGGAACGGTCTGCAAATCAGCGCGATTCTTTATTCCCTCCTATTATTCGTCGTCATAACGGCCACGGTCATGAGCTCCGGGTGCGCCGGCGTAACTTCCGCAGGTCAAACGACGGGAACGGGCGATCCGCCGCCGACGCTTGCGGTCACGGTGAACAGTCTTCCGACCGGCGCGACGCAAACCGCCTACTCGGCGGTGCTTTCGGCCAGCGGCGGCACGACTCCTTATACGTGGAGCATCTCTTCCGGCCAGTTGCCGACAGGGCTTTCGCTGAATGCAAGTTCGGGCGCGATTTCGGGAACGCCGACGGCAGCCGGGGCATTCACATTTACGGCGAAGGTGACGGATTCCGGGAGCCCGGCGCAGACGGCGAGCGCGGGACTCAGCATTACAATCACGAGCTCAAAAACTCCGATGCAAATTTCCGTAACGGCGCTTCCTGCGGGCGAGACGGGAGCGAGTTACAGGGCGATTCTGTCCGCGACAGGCGGAACGGCGCCGTACACATGGTCCCTGGCGAGCGGATCGCTTCCGGCGGGACTTGCACTTTCGACGAGCGGCGACATCACGGGCACACCGACGCAGGCGGGAACTACGTCGTTCACGGTGAAGGCGACGGACTCGAGTTCGCCGGCGGAAACCGCGACGCAGTCATTGAGCATCACGATTGCCGCAGCGGGTGGTCCGCTGCAGATTACGACGCTATCGCTTCCCAGCGGGCAGGTGGGGACAGCGTATTCGACATCGCTTGCGGCTATCGGCGGGACGACTCCCTATTCCTGGTCGGTCACTTCGGGCTCTTTGCCGGCGGGTGTGAGCCTGAACGCAACATCCGGGGCGATTTCGGGGACGCCGACGACAGCGGAGACATCTTCATTCACGATTCAAGTGAAGGATTCGAGCGTGACGCCTGGAACCGCGACGAGAAGTTTCAGTGTGACGATCGCTGCAGCCCAGCCGCCCACGATTAGCACGTCTTCGCTTCCGGGCGGGACGGTCGGCACAGCCTATTCAACTACGCTTGCGGCTACGGGCGGGAAGACGCCATACACTTGGTCGATTTCATCGGGGTCTTTGCCGGCAGGATTGAGCCTGGCGGCTTCGACGGGAGTTATTTCGGGCACGCCGACCACGTCTGGTACGGCTTCGTTCACGGTGCAGGTGAAGGACGCGAACAGCAGCACGGCGACGAAGAGCCTGAGCATCGTCGTGGCTGCAGCCCAGCCTCCGACGATCAGCACGTCTTCGCTGCCGGGCGGGACTGTCGGGACGTCATACTCCACGACGCTTGCAGCAACAGGCGGCAAAACTCCCTATACCTGGTCCATTACGTCAGGTTCGTTGCCTGCAGGGTTGAGCCTCGCTTCTTCGACGGGAGTTATTTCGGGGACGCCGACTACGTCCGGCACAGCTTCGTTCACGGTGCAGGTGAAGGACGCCAACAACAGCACCGCGACGAAGAGTCTGAGTATCGTCGTGGCCGCCGCAGCACAGCCGCCAACGATCAGCACGTCTTCGCTTCCTGGCGGGACGGTTGGCACAGCCTATTCGACCACTCTTGCAGCGACCGGCGGCACGACTCCTTATACGTGGAGCGTCACTTCCGGCGCGCTGCCGGCGGGATTGAGCATCGCGGCTTCAACGGGCGTGATTTCCGGCACGCCGACCACGTCTGGCACAGCTTCGTTCACGGTGCAGGTGAAGGACGCCAACAACAGCACCGCGACGAAGAGTCTAAGTATCGTCGTGGCCGCGGCCGCGCAACCGCCGTCGATCAGCACGTCTTCGCTCCCTGGCGGCACGGTGAACAGCTCCTACTCGACGACCCTCACTGCAACGGGCGGAAAGACGCCGTACAGCTGGTCCATCTCGTCGGGATCCTTGCCGGCGGGATTGAGCCTTGCGGCCTCAACGGGCATCATTTCCGGGACGCCGACGGCGTCGGGAACTTCATCCTTCACCGTCAAAGTGACCGACTCGAGCTCTCCGGCGCAAACGGCGACGAAGAGCCTGAGCATCGCCGTGACCGCGCCGGCACTGCAAATCACGACGGCGTCGTTGCCCGGCGGAATCGTGGGAACGTCCTATTCCGCGGTTATGGTGGCGAGCGGCGGAACGTCGCCCTACACATGGTCGCTGAGTTCGGGTTCGCTGCCGGCCGGATTGTCGCTGAGCAGCGCGGGCCAGATCACCGGCACGCCAACGACGGCTGCGAGTTCGTCGTTTACGGTGAAGGTGACGGATTCGGCGAGCAACACAGCGACGGAGGGGCTGAGCATATCAGTCCTCGCGCCGAACGGCTCCGATCCACTGAACACAAGCTACCAGCCGACACCAAATTGCACGAGTGGCTTTCCCTCGAATATCTGGATCACGAACGACCTTGTGAAAGTGCGCCAAGATTCGGGCACACCGGGTACAACCTACTGCGCTCTGATCTGGGGCACACAAAACGAATTTGTGGACTTCCAGGTTCACTTGCATGACACCGGAAGCGGCACACCGGACATGAGCGTGACAATAAGCAACCTAGTGGGACCAAATCCGTCGAACACAACGACCATCTCCGCGTCAACCAATAGCATCGTGGTTTACCGGGAAGCCTATCAACATGTGACGACAAAGACGGCCAGTGGGGATACCTTCTACAACACCGCCGGCTACTTTCCCGACGCTTTGATTCCCGCGGTTGATCCCTATTTCCACCAGACGACGAACGCTTGGCCGGTCAGTGTTCCCGCCGGGGACAATCAAAGTGCGTGGATCGACATTCTAGTTCCCAAGACGGCGCCGTCTGGGTATTACACGGGAACGGTAACAGTGACGAGCGGTTCGACGATTCTTGGGACGTATCCCGTAGTCCTCGGAGTGTGGCAGTGGCCGGGAGGGGGATACATGCCTTCGACGGCGACGTTGAAGAGCGACTACGCCCTCGACACAGAGGCTTTCTGTGTCGCGATCTATGGCAGTTATAACGCCTGCTCGGCCTACCCCGGCGCCGGAGGAAGCTCCGACACGGCTATTGCGTACATGGATGCTGACGGCGCTTCGATGTTTCTGGACCATAGGATGAGCCTGTTCGATCCGCCTTATGCATATGATGATTACGGCAGGATCTCAGGAATGCCTTACGGGCCGCTCTTGAATGGCTCGACAGCAAACGCTCATGCGCCGACTATGCTCGTGGGAGCGAAAGGGACAAATGCCGAAATTTACGGTGCCAGCCCTGGCGACTACTCGACTTGGGCAGCTAACTGGGCTTCGTATGGATACACGGGGACCCTTGAGGCGTTCAACGTCAGCGAGCCGAGCGGTTCGGCTTGGACTTCCATCAACACGAGGGGTGCAGAAGCGCACGCTACGACGCCAAAATTGAGCACGATGGCGAGCACTGATTTGGTGAATGTGACAGCGAATGGCGCTCTCGACAACCTCGACGTGATCGTAGCGAATTGGACCCTCATGCAGCCGATTGGGGGCGTAAACACCCGCTCGACGTATAACACTTGGCTGGCTGGGAATTGCTGCGGCACTGGCAGCCCCACAAGGCAGCTTTGGTCCTACATCAGCTGCTCAAACGGGGGAACGTGCGGAAATGGCACGATCGGTCCGAGCAATTACACCTACGCGAATGTGGATGTGGATGGAGTTCCCGCGGCGAATCAGGCCGAGCAATGGCTTGATTACTGGAACGGCCAGACCGGCTTTCTCTATTATGACGTAGACTGCTATTGGGTTGGAGGGTGCTACACGGGAAGCCCCAACAATCCGTGGACGGCGGCGGTATACGCGTTCGGCAACAATGGCGACGGAACGCTTGCATATCCAAGCTCCTTTGGGGGCACGAACTACGTCACCAATTCAAGCGGTGGAGCGCTGACGACTCCTCTTTGGATTCCTTCCATTCGCATGAAGGAAATCCGCGATGGCGAGCAGGACTACGAGTACCTGAATGTGCTGACGAACAATGGCGAAGGAGTGTTTGCCATGGGTGAGGCAAGCAGTTGGATAACGAACAGCTACACGTTCGACGTTTCAGCGGGATCAGGCGCCGGGACATTGACGGCAGCCCGGTGCGCGCTGGGCGGAGCGATACATCAGTTAACTTACTCCTCGTCCGCGGGACCGACTTGCCAGGCGTCATCCGGTAGCGCGCCCTAATCTGGCGAGTTGCTGCCTGGTCTTGGTGGTCATATATGGAACCCGAGAGGGATTCAGGTCTCCTGGCGTCTCGGGAGTACGCCAACAGGAACCGTCACTGGATGGTTCAAGCTTTGCTGTGCCCGTGAAGTGACCTGCGGAAATCGACAGCGATAACGACAGGCTCTGCTACACCCAAATTGAAGTGGCCATATCCCGCCGGTAAGAGCAAAATCAAAAATCTGTAATGCCAGGGTTTCTTGAGGTGTTGGCGGCGCGTTACCTCTTGGTTTATTCGCCCGCCGGGGCGGCTGGCGTTTCTGCCAGTCTGCAAAATCGGAGAGTATCATGAAGAAACTGATTTTTTTTGCCCTTCTACTTTCGATGCTCCCTTCCGTTGCGGCGGCACAGCGAATTGATCCCCTGAGCGCTGCCTTCAGCCCGAAAATTGACGAGAATCCCTCTCACTATCCCTCGAATATCTGGATCACGGGCCCGCTCGAGAAAGTGCGGCAGGATTCGGGGCAGCCAGGGATGGTTCACTGGGCGATTGTATACGCGACGCAAAACGAAATTCAGAGCTTCCAAGTGCACGTGAAAGCGCCAGCGGGCGGAATACGGAAGCTGAATGTAACCGTGAGCGATTTGGTGCAGACTGCTCCTTCGCATTATGCGATTTCCGCGTCGTCGACGGACATCGTGGTCTACCGCGAGGCCTACATGCACGTTTATCCAAAGGTAACGGCCGTTTCGTCGACCTACTACGGGACAACGGGCTACTATCCCGACCCGCTCATCCCTGCAGTCGATCCGTACTACCATCAGAGGACGAATGCGTTTCCGTTTGACGTGGCGGGGGAAAATGATCAGAGCGTCTGGATCGACGTTCATGTTCCCCCATCGGCGCCATCCGGATACTACCTCGGGAAGGTAACCGTCAGCGGAGACGATCACAAACTGGCCGAGATGCCCGTCGTTTATGCAATCTGGCAGTGGCCTGCGAGCGCGGGAGGGAGAATGCCGTCGACAGCAACCTTGACGTACATCACGGGGATCGGGTACGCGAGCCTTTGCAAGCAGGAGTACGGCGATTCATCTTGCGATGGGTACCCGAACGGAGTGGGGGGGATGGAAGCGGATTTCGGGGCGCAAGCGCTGGACAACCGGATGAACAGCGCAACCACGAATGTGTTCCCCGACACCGGGAGTTTCTCACAATTCAAAGCGGAGCTCGGCCCTCTGTTTGATGGCAAGCTTCGAGGTTTGAACGTCAGGACGATTTTGCCGGGAGCCCGGCGCACGGCGATGCAATTGAATTGCGCTGGCGGGTGCTTGAACCCTGGCATCAACACAAGGGGCATCATTGAGAATTGGGTGAAGAACTTTCAGGCAGAGAAATGGCTTCCGACTCTCTTCTATTACTTGTGGGACGAACCGACCAGCGACAAAGACTGGGTCGGAGTGAATGCGAACGCCCGCGAGATCAGAAGCTACTCCGATCCGAAGTTGCCGATGTTAGTTGAAGCGGACCTCGCAACCGCCCAAAAGCATGACGCTCTCGATTCGATCGACTGGCTGGTGGTGCTCGTCAACAACATGGAACCCATTGGAGGAACAGGCCAGCGTTCAAGCTATGACAATTGGCTCTCTGGAAATTGTTGCGGAGGTGCGGGCCCAAAGCGCCGGTTAATGTCGTATCAAAGCTGTTCGTCCTCGGGGACATGCGGTAATGGGACCGTAGGCAGCGGCGTGACATATCCGAATTACGATGTAGATGGTCTCCCCGTGGCGAATCGCGTGATGGAGTGGATGACGTTCCGGAATAACGAGAGCGGAGAGCTCTACTATCTTCAGGACGGATGTTTCTATTATCCCTGCGGCACAGGGACGACAGATCCTTGGATATCCGTATACGAATACGGGAACTGGGGCGATGGCGATCTGTGGTATCCAGGGACAACGGCGCATGTGGGGGTCAAGATCCCTATATGGATCCCCTCGATTCGCGTCAAAATGATTCGGGATGGCATGCAGGATTACGAATATCTGAATTTAATGGCGAACGAGGGAAAAGAATCGCTTGTCCAAAGAGAAATTTCATCTTGGATAACCAACGGGTATACTTTCGACATGAATCCGGGTGGGTTAGCCAGAGCGCGTCAAGCATTGGGCAATGCGATGCATGAGCTCAATTACCCAGCCAATTTGCAGGGTTCTTCTAATCGGGTCGGCACGCCGGAATAACCGGAAAGCTCGATTCACTTTCTTCGGTGGAAATTTCCAAAGCCTAGCTTCCTCGGCGTCGCGGCTCGTCGAGAGGACAGCTAATCAAACCCATCCTAATCTTAGTTATCTGTCTGGCGGTGGTGGTATTGCACCTAGAAACTCGACATTCCCTGGAGTCGGCGGTAGTTGCACAAAATCGCCTCGACGCTCCGAAACTTGTAGGTGGCTGAAGAAACTGTGAATGTCAGCCCAATGGGCGCTCGGGCCAGCCCCCTCCACCCAGCCCCATCCCCTTTGTGGAGTCGGATCCAGCAAACCCCCGCAGATCCAAACCTCATCTTCGCGTTGCCATGTCTTGAGCGCAGTTGACGCAAAAATCGCGCGCCATTCACGTTCGTTCCTATAGCCCAATGGCACGATAGGGCTTATCTCGGGAGCGACGGCAAAGCTGTCGGATGGCCTCAAAGAAATAGGCTCAAGTCCAAGTAAGGGATCTCCTGGAAAGACGACAATATATCCGTTCGCGGCCTTAGGCCCTAACACGCTGAGTCTCGCCGCCAACGAACGGTCTTCGGCATCGCGGACCCACCGCAAATCTTTTGGGACGTTTACAGCCAACAAGGCGAAAATAAACCCTATAGATGTGACCTTCAGAACGAGCGGCGGGCGGGAGTCTAGGGCACATGCCGCGGCAAACAGCACGGCCGGAATGGCGTCGAGGTACCTCTCCATGTCTCCCCCGTACCATTTCAATCCAAACGCAAAGACAGGCACGAACGCCAGTGCGAGAAAGGCTAGAATGCGACGATCTGCGGTCGAGCCGAGCGCCAATTTGAGTACGATCGCTCCAAAGAGGGTGTAAGTGAGGATCAGCTTCCAAAAGCCTGCAAAGAACAGGGTGCCAAAGGAAATGTGAACGTAAGGGTCCTTCAGAAGAAAGCGGCGAAATTCGATACCGGCCCTCCCCATCTCAAACCACGACCGATTGAAACCATAGATTGCGCGTGGAAAACCACCAATGGGGATGAGTGAATGAGACGATATCGCGATCCAATTATGAATTTCGTCGATGCTTGACAGATGCAATTTCAATGCCACGCAGCTATATGCTCCGAGCCCGACGAGCGCACAGACGGAGGTTGCCCTGAGTGAGAACCAGATCGAACGACGATTTAAACCATGGAGGACAATGGAAAGCAGCAGTATTGCGGGAACGGCGAATAGGTAGGGAAGCCAGACAAGAACTGCAACGGCCAGCGACGCACCGAGCAAGCTGCACCCACCCCAGGAGTCCCAATCTCTGTCGGTCTGCACAGTCGAGAGGTCCATGGCGAGTAGGAGGAAAAAAAGGCCGAAAACATAGGCTGCCCCCGTGTGAACGTAGTTCAGAAATGCCTGATTAAGCATCATCGCCAGCGTTGCAAGGATTGTAATGTGTGGGCTCGCAAATCTTCGGGTCACGCGCGCGAAAAGCAGGACGCATCCCAACCCTGCGAGCCAGTTTGCCGCAAGCATCGTATGGAGGACAAGCGAGGAAGAATCCGCAGCCGGGGCGATGAGGTTAGCAAACCGGAAGAGAGCCCAGATCGCCGGCCTCCACATGAGGTGTCCGAAATCCCAAAAGATGAGATCTCTACCGCCGGAGTATTTCAAAATAGATGAAATATAATAATACGTATCGGCCATAGCGACTTCACGGGTCAATGCGGTCACCGCGATATAGAAAATGGAAAGGAAAAGTATGGCGGGTCGCCGGAGCCCCAGGTTCGGCTCTGGCGATGCACGGGTATAACCTCTCGTTGTCACATTCATGAGGCTTGGCCCCCGCAGCGCTTTCGCAGCTAGGGTTCATTTGTTCGGTCGTAGTGCTGCATCTGGCCTAACGAAAAGGGATACAAGGTTCGGCAGAACTCAGCGCATTCAAAGGCCGGCGCCGTCTCGAGCAGGGCGACACCTCTTTTATTGTAGAAGGAGAAACGCTGTGCGCACAAGCAGCTTCGGCCGGGATCGCGCAGTCGTACCTCGACTGGGTCAATCCGATCGGAATTGTGGGCGAGTATGTCTCTAATCAGGCCTACGGATTTTCTTGGTTTGCGAGAGAGCTAAAGGCGAGGAGATCTGATTGCCATTGGCATGACTGCTCCCCTTTGAAGAGCCGCGGGATGTTTGAATCCCCTGGGCAGGCTCCGCGGGCTGCTGTCGCGATTTCCAATCCTCGGACGCGTGGCCCATGGCAATTGAAATGCCGCCGATCATGGGGAGATGAAAAAGGTAAGCAAAGTTCAAGAAAAAGATCGCGCTGCAGAAAGCAACCACGCTCAACCGCAAGAAGAAGGCCGCCTGGGTAAATTCCTTGGCCCGGACATCCTTGCCCCATTCGCGTCCGATTCGCCGGAGAATCCCAAACGACGACACAAGGCCGGCAACCAGGAAGATAAACGCGGGGATTCCGCACTCGCAGGCCGCTTCGGTGTAGGAATTGTGAGGTTCGAGCCAAAATCCCTTTCTAGATTCGCCCTCGGCAACGCTGAAGTCTCCCGGCCCCACGCCAAAAAGGGGATTTTTGAGAGCAAACATGATGCTGTCTTCCAAGAGTTGTGTTCGAGACTCCTCGGACTGCGTCGCCCCGCTTGACTGGGAGCTAGTCGTCTCCGAAAAAGAGAAGAGCCGATGAATCGCCTCGTCGGAAACCAAACTAAAGGCAATCGCCAGCATGGCGGTGCCGATTGACAGAGCAGCGATTCGTTGTTTATTGGAGGCGGAGAACAAGTAATAGATGGCCGCGACTCCCACCGCGATCAGGGCTCCGCGCGAGCCGCTGGCCAATATTACGTAAAGGCCGTACCCAAACGCGCCAAGCATTATGATGCGCAGAATGAACGACTTCGTAGTGGAAGCCACCCACAAAAGCGCGGGCATCAGCAGCAGCAAGTGAGCCGGATAATCGTTGGAATTGGCGACGAGGCTGAATTTCAGATTCAAGCGGCCGCCTGCATCTAGTTGACTGAAGAAGCGGACGATGAGGAGCATTCCAATGCAGGAAAGAGCAAGCGTGCGGATTACAACCTTGCACTCCTCCCAAGTGGTGACGAGGGTGCCGAGAGCGACCAGCATGACCATGTTCGTGCGCCAATAATCCATCACCAGAGGGAACGATTCGCCCTTCCAGATGCTGAAAGGTATGGCCAGCGTCATCCAGACCGCATATCCCAACCAATAGTAGGCGGCGCGA